>Ga0207866_1000062_pt1 | contig 172493 bp, 151 predicted proteins | sample HigsolmetaAR203D_FD_184835 | JGI IMG/M metagenome (GOLD analysis project Ga0207866, IMG submission 184835) | Ionic liquid and high solid enriched microbial communities from the Joint BioEnergy Institute, USA - AR20-3-D (SPAdes) (version 2) ...
TCGATCGTCAGCGTGTCCTTCAAACCATCCTCTTCCTTCAGATTCCATTCATCTCCGCCGTTAGTTTCACATGCGGCCATTAAGACCGCAAGCATCAGCCCTATGAGGAGACATTTGGATTTCATGCGAATCCCCCATACCCTAAAATCGAATGCCGCAACATATTCGGACGAACAACAGTCCGCAAGTTTTTCGTCAATGCAGCCGTTCGCCGGGATGGAAAAGCCCTTTCCAGCGTTCTGATCTTTTCAATCATTATACAACATTCTATCATTTATCCAATATATACCGCAACGTTTCTGCACAATTTGCCGCATCCGCTGATCGTCCTGGAAGAGACGAATTGCTTTTATCAGAAGACCGGAGGCTGATTATTATTCGTTATCACCTGTGATCAAGGATTGTGATTAGGTTGAACCGGCAGAGATATGATATGATGAGGCGTGATCCTGAACTTTTGCGGACGGTGTGAAGAATATGAATGATCAGCTTTTGAACCCGCGGGTTCGCGGCATCGAAGTATCCGGAATCCGCCAGATGGCGATGCGGGTCGCACAATACCCGGACGCCCTCAACCTGACGATCGGACAACCGGATTTCCCCACTCCGGCTCATATCATTGAAGCGGCAAAAAAAGCGATGGACGCCGGGCAAACGGGATACACTCCGAACGCGGGGCTTCCGGAACTGCGCCAAGCTGCGGCTGACTTTGTCAGCATGAAATACGGGCTTGTCTACGATCCGAAAACCGAAGTGATCGTTACCGTCGGCGCCAGCCAGGCGCTGGACATGGCGCTGCGCACGATATTGACGGAAGGTTCGGAAGTCATCGTGCCTGCCCCTGTTTACCCGGGCTACGAACCGCTCATCCGCATGTGCGGCGCGGTGCCGATTCTCGTCGATACGACGGGCGCCGGCTTCAAACTGACGGCCGATCTCCTGCGAAACGCCGTTACGGAACGCACGCGCTGCATCATCCTTGCCACTCCCTCCAATCCGACGGGGGCGGTCATGCATGAACAGGAGCTTGCGGACATTGCGGCCTTTGTGTCCCAGACGGACATCTTCCTCATTTCCGATGAAATTTACAGCGAACTCGTGTACGGCGGCAAACATGCATCCATCGCCTCAATGCCCGGCATGCGGGACCGGACGATCGTCATCAACGGCCTGTCCAAGTCCCATTCGATGACGGGATGGCGCATCGGTCTCGCTTTCGCCGCGGAACCGACGGCGAAGCATATGGTGAAAGTGCTGCAATACAACGTCACCTGTGCAAGTTCCGTCAGCCAATACGCGGCGATCGAAGCTCTGACCGCTGGAATCGACGATGCCCGGGCGATGAGAGAAGAATATCTCAAACGAAGGAACTACGTTTACGAGAGGCTGAAACAGATCGGCTTTGACGTGACATTGCCGGAAGGCGCTTTTTATATGTTCCCGTCGGTCAAACGATTCGGCCGATCGTCCAAAACGTTTGCTTACGATCTGCTGGAACAGCAGCGCGTTGCTGTCGTGCCCGGCGACGCCTTCTCATCATACGGGGAAGGTTACATCCGGATCTCGTACGCCTGCTCGATGGACGTACTCGAGCGGGCGCTCGACCGGATCGAACGATATGTTCAACAATTACATTAAGCCCTCTTCTCTGCGTTAATACAAACGGTGCACCGGAGACGCGAGACGCGACCATGTCACGAATCGCTCCGATGCACCGTTTTGCTTCGGCACCAAGATGATGAACCGTTAACGGATAATTACATGATGGATTCATGAGACGATGTCCGAGAATGACATCCGAGATAAAGACATTCCGGCAATGTCATCCGAAAACCATCCCTTACAGCAGCGTCGGCTGCGCCGACTTCCACGTCAAATAGCGCGTGACGACGCTGACCGCCCGGTCGATCGCTTCTTCTTTCGGCTCCAGCTTGCTGTGATGCAATCCGTAAGGAGAATCGACTCCCAGCCAGAACATGAATCCGGGCGTCTCCCGCAAAAAATATCCGAAATCTTCCCCGGTCATCGATTCACGGCATTCCACCAGCCGCATCCGCAACCGTTCATCGACGGCCGTCTGTTCGGTGCGCATCCAGTTCATGAATTCGTTCGTCAATGGTTCGTGGTTGAACACCTGATGGTAAAGCGCGCCGTAGTCCAGCGCCACTTCACAGTTGTAGCCGGCTTCGATGCCTCTCAGGATCGACTCGATCCGTTCTTTCACCGATTTCATCGTGCTGTCCGAGAGCGTGCGGATCGTGCCTTCCAGACGGGCTCTTTCGGCGATGACGTTCTGTCTGACTCCGCCTTCGAACTTGCCGATCGTGATGACCGCCGAATCCAGCGGATCGACGTTGCGGGACACGATCGTCTGCAACTGCACCACCAGCTGGGACGCCGCAACGATCATATCGTTTGACAAATGCGGATATGCGGCGTGACCGCCCTTCCCCTTCAGATCGATGAACAGTTCCGACGTATTCGCGAATAAGACGCCGGGACGGATCGCCACCGTTCCAACCGGATACTCGGGAGCAATGTGCAGCGCGATGATCAGATCGGGCTTCCAGGCTTGATACTCCTCGCTCCGCATCATCGGCTCCGCACCGCCCGGCCCTTCTTCGGCCGGTTGAAAGATGACGATGACGTCGTCCTCGATCGGATGCTCGACGAAGTGCGTCGCGATCCCTAATGCGATGGCCATATGCATATCATGACCGCAGGCGTGCATGAATCCGGGATGAACCGAACGAAATTCGCAGGACGTTTCCTCTTCGATGGGCAACCCGTCGATGTCGGTTCGGTAGGCGAGACGCCGCTTTCCGACCGTTCCTTTCACCTTCGCCAGAATACCGGTTTTCCATGTCTTGATCTCCACTCGCTCCGCAGGCAGGCTGCGCAAATAATCAAGCAGCAGCGCCTGCGTTTTGAATTCCTGAAAACCCGGTTCGGGAATCCGGTGAAGTTCGCGTCGCAACTGAACAAATCTCGACATCTATCATCGCCTCCAAACTGAAGTTGATCGCTGCGGTTCGGACACCGTTCGCCGTCGCGTCAACGTCTTGTGTTCCTTCTTCGATCCCCATAATCCTTTTCAATGTCCCGTAATCCCCTGTCGGCACCTTCATGCAACGTCCATTCGCCGCGGGAATCCGGCTTCGGAACGGTTGCAGGCGACGCCGGTCGCTCCAATTTGCGTGTCTGCGGATTGCCGAACGCTCGCTTTGCTTGCCGACGCCGAACGCACGTCCGGATGCACCCCTTCAGCTCCTCAAACCGAATGCCGAAACAAACACCCGCACTTGCTGAACTCCGCATCGACCGCATCAGAGGCGCATCTCAGCCGCATCGTCCCCGTTTGATTCGGGGCGATCTGTGGGCGGCCGATTCGTTGCGTGTTTCCCTCAAGTGTTACGATGCCCGAGATCCCGCAGGCCATCGATGATGATCGTTTTGGACCGGGTCTTCTCATCGGCCATCTTGATGACTTTGCCCGGAACTCCGGCGACGACGGCGCCCGGAGGAACGTCTTCGATAACGACGGCACCCGCCGCGATGACCGCGCCCTCACCGACGCGCACGCCTTCCAGCACGACGGCATTGGCCCCGATCATGACATGATCTTCAATCACAACGGGCTTCGCCGACGGAGGTTCGATGACTCCGGCGAGCACGGCACCGGCGCCGATATGGCACATCTTCCCCACCTGCACGCGGCCTCCGAGCGTCGCATTCATATCGATCATCGTGCCCGCTCCGATACGGCAGCCGATATTGATCACCGCGCCCATCATGATTACGGCGCCGTCTTCGATCGTCACCATATCGCGGATGATCGCCCCCGGCTCGATGCGCGCATTCAAATGCTTCGTATCCAAAAGCGGGATGCCCGAATTCCGGCGGTCGCTCTCCACTTCATAATATTCAATGGACGATTCTTCGCTTTCCAGCAAGGCGCGAACTTCATCCCAGTCGCCGAACACGATGCCGCCCGACGGATGGTCGAAAATTTTGACGCCGGCCAAACCCTTCGGTTCCGCAATTTTGCCTTTGTAATACACTTTTACCGGCGTTTGTTTCTTGCTGTTTCGGATCATTTGAATAACTTCCATCGTCTGTTGCATGTCCGGCGTATTTTCCAACCCCGGTATGCCCGAATGATTCGTCTCGCCGGCGATGGCCGACTCATTGTTCACAAGATTTCGATTGGTCATCTCACATTTCTCCCATCACATGTATCATAATATTACATGATAACATGATGACAAATCGATTACACCGGGGTTATATAGGCAATAAAGAAATTTGATCGCAAGAAACCTTACATTGTCCTTAACCGGGCGAGCAACTGTTCCATGTCGTCAGGTAAAGGCGCCTCGAACTCCATATATTCGCCGCTGACCGGATGGACGAAACCGAGAACGCCCGCGTGCAGCGCCTGTCCGTCAATATATCTCGTGCGGTCTTTCTCCCGTCCGTACAGCGGATCGCCGACGAGCGGATGCCCGATGAACTTCATATGAACGCGGATCTGATGCGTTCGGCCGGTCTCCAGAGCCAGTTCCAACAGCGTGAAATTCCCGATATGTTCGAGCACTGCGAAATGCGTCACGGCGCGCTTGCTGTTGCGATCCGTGACGGTGAACATCTTCCGGTCCTTCGAATCGCGTCCGATCGGGGCATCCACCGTCCCTTGCAAATGTTCGACCTTGCCGTGCACGATCGCGATGTATTTGCGCTTGATCGAGTGGGCTTTCAGCTGAGCGGACAGCGACGCGTGCGCGCGATCGGATTTTGCGACCATCAGCAGGCCCGAAGTATCCTTGTCGATCCGGTGCACGATGCCCGGTCTCATCACGCCGTTAATGCCGGACAAATCGCGGCAATGATACAGCAGCGCATGAACGAGCGTGCCAGTCATATGGCCCGGAGCCGGGTGCACGACCATGCCGCGCGGTTTGTTCACCACGACGACATCTTCATCCTCGTACACGATATCGAGCGGGATATTCTCCGGTTCGATCTCCATTATCTCCGGCTCGGGAACGATGACGCGGACTTCATCGCCCTCCTCCGCCCGATAATTCGGCTTCACATGTTTTCCGTTGACGGACACATGTCCGTCCTTTATCCATTGCTGGACCGCGGTGCGCGATACGTCCTCCAGCGATTCCGTCACCAGCTTGTCGATCCGCTCTCCGGCATCTTCGGCGGTCACCGTCCAGACGATCTCGTCCTGATCGGCGTACGCAGTATCCAAATGCTTCTCGACCATCATGCGGTTATCTCCTTCTTCGACTCTCTTCCGTTGATCAAAGTGTCCAGAATCAGCAGCAAGGCGCCGACGACAACGCCGATATCCGCCACGTTAAATATCGGATACGTGTAGTCCACATCGAGACCGAACAGCGAAAATTCAAAATGAAACTTCAGAAAATCGACCACTTCGCCGGTCGTCACCCGGTCAATAAAATTCCCGATCGCGCCGCCCAGAAGAAGGGTCAGTCCCGACATGAACAATCTTTGCCGCTTGCCGCTGCGCAGCGTGCGCACCATCAGCCAGACGACTCCCGCCACGAAGACGACCGTCACCGCGATGAACAGCCAGCGCTGATTTTGCAGGATGCCGAAAGCCGCGCCGCGGTTGCGGTGAGAATAGATGGCAAAAAATTCGCCGATCACCGGAATGTTTTCGTTCAGTTCCATATACGTGACGACCGCCCATTTGCTGATCTGATCGATCACGACCAGGAAGGCGGCTGCGAAAAAATACACCAACTGTGTTACCTCCCTCAAACCTGTCCGGGGCATATCATTCGCAATTGTATCACAGCGTTCAAAACGATGTCCAATCGTACAAGGAATTACCGCGCAATAATCTCCGCCGCCCCGCGCAACCTATGAGAGCAACGGAGGAAGGAGGGAGCGTCAGCCATGAAGCATCTCAAGAAGCAGCAGCTTCACCATCTGGAAAATCTGCTCCTCGAAGAAAAGCAGCGTTTGGAACAGTTTGAGGAACTGAACGAACATTTCGGGCTGTCCGATTCGTACCGCAACATGACCGGAGAGCTGTCCGCCTACGATAACCATCCGGGCGATGCGGCGACGGAAACGTACGAAAGAGGCAAAGACCACGCGCTGAGGGAACAGCGCGACCACCTGCTCGAACAGGTGTCCCTGGCGCTCGAAAGCATGAAAACGGGAACGTACGGAATATGCGTCGTGTGCGGAGCGGAGATCCCTTATGAACGGTTGGAAGCCGTGCCCTACACGTCCTTCTGCGTCAATCACGCGGAAACGTTCGTACCGGACGACCGCCCGTTGGAGGAATTGTTTCTGCAGCCGCCCTTCGGAAGAACGAGCCTTGATGAAGCGGATCAGACCGGATTTGACGGCGAGGATGCCTGGCAGATCGTCGCCTCCTGGGGCACCTCGAACAGTCCGGCGCTCGCCGAAGACCGGCAAATCGATGACTATGCTGAAGTTTACGAAGAGGAAGACGAACAGGAAGGATACGTGGAACAGATTGAGAGCTTCCTCGCCACCGACCTGCATGGCCGCGAAGTTTTCTTCGTGCGGAACGCCATTTATGAACGGTACATGAAAAACAGGGAAGGAGACCGGACGCTCGAACGGATCAACGTGCTGGAAGAAGAAGAGGAACCCGAATAAGCCGATGGCGGACGGAAATTGTGGTTGACGGCAATTCGGCAGGACGATATTCGCATGACAGTATGCCGAGACGGTGCGGTCTTGCGTTGTCTGCCTAAGCACAGATGCGGTCACAATTCGCCAGTTCGCGATCCGCACGAGCCTGTTTATTCAGTACGTATGTCCCTCCAGTTGGGTTTGCACGACTTTGACGATATCGGCGATGTAATCGCCGACGATCGGCAGATTAAGCGCGCCCAATGCGCGAAGCGCATACAGCGCCGTCACGAGGAAGACGGTGACGCCGAGAGCGACGCCGACGCCGCGCGCGATTCCGGACATGAGATTGTTCAGAATGAGCTTGCGGGGCCGGTTCATGAGATGGACGAATTCCGCGATTTCCTTGTATTTCAACCCTTCGAGGATGGCGTCGATCTGCCGCTGGATATATCCCCGTTCCTGATCCGGATCCCCGCGGACCGACGAATCGTCTGCGGAGTGCAGCCTTTCGATTTCAGAAGCTCGCCGGGGGAGCGCCGAATGCTCCTGCAGCGTTGCGGAATTTGGCCTGTCCGATCCGGCCTGCTGCCATTCATCAGCCGAATGGTTCCGTTCAGTTGCCGAATATTGCCGATCATTCGCCGAAGGTTGCCGGTCATCTGTTGAATATCGCCAATCCGCTGAATGGTGCCGATCCGTCGCGGCGCGCCATTTATGTTCGGCATCCGGCTGTCCGAATAACGAATCCATTTGTTCACTACCGGAACGCTGATGTTCGTCAAAGGAATTTTGCCGCTCGTTCGGATGTTCCACTCACGCCGCCCCCCTCACTTGGTCCGCTCGCCTATGTCTGTTCCGTCCATATCTATACTAAGCATGAAACGAAACAGGCTTTTTCATTCAGAGCGCGGGCGGCGCCTGAACGAAAAAGCCTGCTTTCGTTGCGTATATTTCCGGATTCGCCTGATGCTCAACGGCGTTTGCCGCTTGAACGGTTCGGCAAAGAGATGTTCAACTCGAATTCAGCGGTGTGCATCATTACGTCCGACCTGGCGTTAAGCAATCTCAAGCGTAATACTTGACGACAACATCCGCGCAACGCGGGCAGATCGACGCATGTTCGGCGTGAGCGTGTTTCCCCACTTCCGGCGTGACGATCCAGCAGCGTTCGCACTTTTCCCCTTCGGCCTGCCTGATGACGACGGCCGTAAGTTTATCCTTGTGCGCATCCTCCGGCACGGACGCGCCCGGCTCGTGAACCTTGACATGGGACACGATGAACAGCGTATCCAGGTTATCGAATTGCGACAGCAGATCGGCCGCTTCCTGCGACTGCGGATAAACCTCCACGGACGCGCTGAGCGAGTTGCCGATGACCTTGTCTTGACGGGCGATTTCCAGCGCTCTGAACACTTCGTCGCGAATGTCGATGAACCGGTCCCATTTTCTCTCCAATTCCGGATCGAACACCGACTTATCCGGCTTCGGCATATCTGCCAGCTGCACGCTGATCAGCCCGGTGCCGGGGATGTATTTCCACACCTCGTCCGCCGTATGCGGCAAGATCGGCGCGATCAGCTTCGTGATCGCCAACAGCGAATCGTACAGAACGGTTTGCGCCGCTTTGCGTTCCGCGTCATCGGGCGCGGAAACGTACAGGCGATCCTTGATGATGTCGAGATAGAACGCGCTCATCTCGACGGCGCAGAAATGATGAATCGCCTGGTAGACGATGTGGAAATCGTACGCCTCGTACGCTTCGATCACCCGGGCGATCATCCGGTGAAGCCGGGTCATCGCGTATCTGTCCAGTTCGTTCATCTTCTCGTAAGGCACGCGGTCGCGCGCATTGTCGTACCCGTGCAGGTTGCCGAGGAAAAAGCGCAGCGTGTTGCGGATTTTCCGGTACACTTCGGTGATCTGCTTTAAAATCGCATCGGAAATGCGATGGTCTTCCTTGTAGTCGACGGAGCTTACCCACAGGCGCAAAATGTCCGCGCCCAGCGTATCGCACACCTTGTTCGGATCGACCGTGTTGCCGAGCGATTTCGACATCTTCCGGCCTTCCCCGTCGAGTGTGAAACCGTGGCTCAGAATGCCCTTGTACGGCGCTTTGCCGTTCACCGCGACGGAAGTGATGAGGGAAGAGTTGAACCATCCGCGGTATTGGTCGGAACCTTCGAGATACATATCCGCAGGCCATGTCAAATCTTCTCTCGTTCTGAGCACTCCGGCATGGGTGGACCCCGAATCGAACCAGACGTCCATAATGTCCGTCTCTTTACGGAATTCGCCGTGACCGCAGCGGCCGCAGACGGTTCCTTCCGGCATCAGATCTTTTTCATCGCGTTCAAACCAGGCGTTCGAACCGTGCTGTTCGACGATCGACGCGACATGTTCAATCGTCCGTTCGTCGACGAGCGGTTCGCCGCAATGACGGCAATAGAAGATCGGAATCGGCACGCCCCACGAACGCTGACGGGAGATACACCAGTCGCCGCGTTCCGCGATCATGTTGTGCAGTCGAATCTCGCCCCACTTCGGCGTCCAGTTCAGGTTCTTGATCTCGTCCAGCATCGTTTGGCGGAACTGCTCGACCGATGCGAACCATTGCTCCGTCGCGCGGAAAATGACCGGTTTCTTCGTCCGCCAGTCATGCGGATATTGGTGGGTGATGGAGTCAAGCTTGAGCAGATGGCCGGACTGCTCCAGCATATCCGTGATCATCTTGTTGGCTTTTTCGTAGAAAATCCCTTCGAATCCCGGCGCTTCTTTCGTAAAGTTGCCCTGTTCGTCGACGGGGCAGAGCACATCGAGACCGTACTTCGCACCGATCGCAAAGTCGTCCTCCCCGTGACCGGGAGCGGTATGCACGCATCCCGTGCCCGCATCCAGCGTCACGTGTTCGCCGCAGATGACGAGCGAATCGCGATCGTAAAACGGATGGCGGCACACGACATACTCGAGCTGCTTGCCCGTAAACCGCTTGAGCTCCTGCACGTCCTCCCAGCCGACCGCCTTCTTCACGCTGTTCAGCAGTTCGAGAGCGACGACGAATTTCCGGCCGTTCGCGGCGACAAGCACATATTCATATTCGGGATGAACGCTGATCGCCAGGTTGGCGGGAAGCGTCCATGGGGTCGTCGTCCAGATGACGATCGCCGCGTCTTCAGGCAGAACGCCTTTGCCGTCTTTGACGTCGAAGGCGACATAGATCGAAGGAGACGTCTTCTCCTTGTACTCGATCTCCGCTTCAGCCAGCGCGCTTTCCGAGGACGGCGACCAATAGATCGCCTTCAAGCCTTTGTAGATGTATCCCTTGTTCACCATTTTGCCGAACAGCCGAATTTGCTGCGCTTCAAAATCCGGCGTCAACGTCAGGTACGGATTGTCCCAGTCACCACGCACGCCGAGCCGCTGGAACTGCTCCTTTTGCCGCTCCACCCATTGCAGCGCATACTGCCTGCACGCTTCGCGGAACTCGGTGACGCTCATCTTTTTCCGGTCGGCTTTTCCGGAGTTGACGATGGCCTGTTCGATCGGCAAGCCGTGCGTATCCCATCCTGGCACGAACGGCGCTCTGTAACCCTGCATCGACTTGTAGCGGATAATGATGTCTTTCAAAATTTTGTTCAACGCATGGCCGATATGGATATCTCCATTCGCGTACGGAGGACCGTCGTGAAGGACGAAGGTCGGACCGTCCTTGCGATGTTCCAGCACCTTGCGGTAAATGTCGATCTCCTTCCACCACGCCTGCATTTTCGGTTCAGCCTGGGGCAGACCGCCCCGCATCGGGAAATCGGTCTGCGGCAGGTTCAATGTTTTGCCGTAGTCCATTTGCCGTTTCACTCCTACTCTGAAATTTCAGGTTTCAATGTCCTGATCCGCAGAAGATAAGGATTCGCGTTGAAGTTGTCGGGTTCCCGAGAATCGTCCGGGAATGGTTCTGAAAAAAAATAAGCTTCTCATCCCAAAAGGGACGAGAAGCCTGTTCTCGCGGTACCACCCTAAATTGTGCGAACCTGTGAACCGTTGACAAGCGCTTCAAAGACGGGCGCTTCGTCTTCGCTTCGCCGTAAAGCCAGGGCCGAAATGCGCGGCCATAAGCAGCTTGAGACGCCGCGGCTCTGTCACCGCCCTTAGCCCAATCGTTCGCACCACTCAAGCGATCGTTAACGGAATCACCCGTTCCCCGCTACTCGCATGGCTGCCCGTTTGTCCGAGAACTCTTTCCAGACAAGGACACACTTTCGCAGGGACACTCCTGGGGGATCTTCAACCGTTCCTCGACGCCAGGCTCGCACCGTCCCTGACTCGCTGCAGTCGATGATGAATGGTCTACTGTCCCAGTCACCGCTTTCACCGTATGGTGTTCGCCGATACGGCGCAGACCGTTCGCACACGCGATCCGGCTGCGGATGAATTTAACAAGCAGTATAGCGAATTTTCAATACATAGTCAATATAACGACGTCCGATCCGGTTAACAAGCCTATAGCAAAAAAATGCCCTGACGTTACCCCGCCGGACTCCGATCGGCAAACGATGATGTTCGTCAACCGGGCCGCAAGCATGGGAAGATCGTAGCGGGCACGAAAAAACCGGTGTTATTCCTTAAACTCCTGATTGATCTTCTCGAAAGAATCCCAGCTTTCCTGATTCAGCAGATCAAGCTGCGCTTCCAAGAGCGAGCGGAAACGCGTTCTGTAGATCATCGCCTGCTTTTTCAGTTCTTCCGAATCGAGCGCGATCTTGCGCGATTTCGCCAGCGATTCGTTGATGATGCGGTCCGCATTTTTTTCAGCTTCCTTGATGATCAGCTGCGCTTCTTTCTTCGCGTTGGCCTTCATCTCTTCAGCCGCTTCCTGGGCGACGATGATCGATTTGCTGAGCGCTTCTTCCATCGCTTTGAATTGGTTGATTTTCTCCTTGTACTCTTCCAGCTGCGCGTGGAGCTCTTTATTTTCTTTGATCAGCGCTTCGTAATCTTTGATTATCTGATCAAGAAACTCGTTCACTTCATCCTCATCGTATCCGCGAATCTTGCGGCTGAATTCTTTATTATGGATGTCCAATGGCGTAAGCGGCATTAGCCACACCTCCCGTATGATGAAATCGCTCATGTATGAATTAACCAATGGTAACATAATTTCGACATATCCTGATATAATCCTGCCGTCGAAACGAAAAAGTTCCCGCAGCTTGTCTGCATGTGCCGCCGTTTCTTTCCATTCACGACAGGTTGCGCGCAATGCCATGATGCCGGACGTCCGAAAGCCCCATCCCTTCCTCCGTCCGCTTAAGCGTATTTGCCCGCTTTGACGCGAATGCGGCCTTTTTTCGTTTCGCCTTCGACCGCCAATATTTTGAAACGCCCGTACCCCTTCAGCGAGACGACATCCCCCTCGCGCAACTCTTTGGCGGGATTCGTTTCCGGCTTCCAGTTCAGTTTGCAGTGACCGGCCTGAATCGGCTGAAGCGCTTTGGCTCTGCTCAGCTTGAACACATCGCCTACGATCGCATCTAGTCGCATGGAGGCGACGGTGAACGTCATCTCATCCAGATGAACGGGCGTCACCGCTATTTTGTCAAGGGGAAGAATGCTCGTAAACACGTTCACGCGGTGCACCTGCCGCAGATTCGCGTTCACATAATCGATGATCTCCGATGCGACGAGCACGTGACAGCGGTCTTCCGACGGCAGGATGTCTCCGAGTTTGTCCCGCTTGATTCCGAGCCCGAGGATCGCCCCGAGGAAATCGCCGTGATCCAATTGCCCGAACTTCGCATCGTCCGACGTGATCTCCAGCAAGCTGACGCCGGCGTCTTCCGCAGAGGAGTCCCGATAATCGGGCATGACGAGCGCGCGCTTTCTTTCCGCGTCGGCATACCCTCCTTCATACGTCACTTGAACGGCATCATAGCGATTCGCCAAAGCCGATAAAATAAAAGCCTGCCTTGGATCAAGAAAGTCAGTTCGTTTGACTTGATGATCGTAAGCAGCCTTCTGCAACCATTCATCCGCTTTATCGATGAATGACTTTTCAGATGGATGAAAATGCTGGTATAACTCTTGTCTCATGCGCTCATATCCCATCCGTTACTTGGAAAGATGCATCCGTTTCAATTCCTAGAAAAATATCATTTCCACGATCGCGATCAGACCTTTCATCACGAACGTCAGCGCGAACAACGCGATGATCGGCGATATGTCCAATATGCCCCCGATAGGCGGAATGATGCGACGAAAAGGCGACAAATACGGTTCCACCAGCTTGCCCAGCATCTCTCCGACCCAACTCGCTCTCGCGTTCGGTATCCAGGACATCAGGATGTAGATGATGATCATGTACGAATAAATCTGAAAGACCAAACCGATGAACGAGACGACCTCTGCATAACTCAACCACTAATCACCTCTTCGTGCTGTAACTCCCCTCATCCTGTATCATCTCCGTAATCGTTCCCTGAACTTCAACGGTATCGGGCGTACAGACAAATATGTTGGAACCAACTTTGGAAATCGTTCCGTTAAGAGCATATACTGTTCCGCTGAGAAAGTCAACGATGCGCACGGCTTGATCGGGACGCACGCGCTGCAGGTTGCAGACGACGGAACGGCGCAGGCGCAGATGATCGGCCATCTCCTGGGCTTCTTCATACGATCTCGGTTCGCAGAGGTACATTTTCTGCGTACGTTGAGCATGCAGGCTTACGACATTGTTCTTGATGTTGCGGTGCGGACCCGGATAGCTGTACTCCGGCTCATCTTCGACAACATATTTTTCTTTTTCGACAATCTCTTCTTCATCCTGCAACCCGATAAACGACCAGATTTTGTTCATTAAACCCATTATTCGATTCCTCCTCTACCACGATTATGAGCGTCCAAGCAATATCGATCCGAGACGCAACCAGGTGGCGCCTTCCTCTACCGCGACCTCGAAATCTCCCGACATCCCCATGGACAGTCCGGTCACCGGATAGGGCAGGATCGCCTCCTCGTTCAGGCGGTCTCTCAGCTCGCGCAACCCGCGAAATACAGGGCGGGTCTCCTCAGGGTCGCTCACCAGCGGCGCCATCGTCATCAGGCCCGCGATGCGAATGCGGTCCAGCGGCCGCAGTTGACGGGCGAACTCCAACAGTTGGCCCGGCTCCAGCCCGTGTTTGCTCTGTTCACCCGAAACGTTCACCTGAATGAAGCAGTTCACTTCAATGTCCGCGGCTTCCGCCTTTTTCTGTATCTCTGCCGCGAGCGACCATCGGTCCAGCGAATGAATGTACGCAAATTTGCCGACAACGTCCTTCACCTTGTTCGTCTGCAGATGGCCGATGAAATGCCAGGTCGCTTTGGAACCGAGCGCTTCCCATTTCGCTCTGGCATCCTGCCAGCGGTTTTCTCCGATATGGGTCAAGCCGCCGTCGATCGCCTGGCGCGTCTCCTCAAGCGATACATACTTCGTCACCGCGATCAGACGAATCTCGTCGCGCGACCGGCCGGAACGCCGGCATGCTTCGCGAATTCTGTTCTCTACTGACGCAAGACGCTCCTCAAGGCTCAAGATGTCGTCACCTCTCTCACTCCGATCCAGCTGGCCATCCTTCCCGTTCGTCCCTTATCTCGTCGGTGGGAAAAGAACCATTCGCCATGACAGCCGGTGCATAACTCACTTAATTCGATATGAGTCGCCAATATTCCTGCTTTTCTCAATAAATGTCTGTTGATTTCTTTCAAATTCAACAAATATCGTCCGTTATCTTGCGGCGTCCAGCCATCGTCTATGCCCGATGCCCGCAGCGCGCCGATGACCGGCTCGTCCACCTCGTAGCAGCACTCTCCGATCGAAGGTCCGATCGCCGCCAGAAGGCGCTCCGGATTCGTCCCGAACGCGGCACGCATCGCTTCAACCGTCCGCACCGCGATCTGCTTCGCCGTCCCTTTCCATCCCGCGTGAGCCAAGCCGACCGCCTCGTGTTCCGGATCGTAGAAAAACAGCGGCACACAGTCGGCGTAGAAGGAGACGAGCATCGTATCCTTCACATCGGTGATCAGGGCATCCTTGCCTGCCAGGGCCGTCTCCAGACTGTCCCTGCCGCTGCCCCGTTCCGCGCTCGTGATGATCGCCACATCGGCTTCATGCACTTGCTGCGCGCACGTCCAGGCTTCGAACGGAAAACCTGCCGCCGCCGCCAGTCTGCGGCGGTTTTCGATAACGTGCGGCGGATGATCCGCCACATGCAGCGCGCAATTCAGCGAGCCGTATCCGCCTTCGCTGACGCCGCCGATTCGCGAAGAAAAACCCGCGCTCAGTCCGGGAAACATCCGTTCCCAGCGCTCGATGCGGAACGTCTCGACACCGTTCGCCTCCACCCGCTTGACAAAAGCCTCCATGAAGCCACTCCTTTCGACGATCGCCGCATTTTCAAGTTGTCCGAACGTCATCATCTAACACCGTTCCGGCGATTTCGGTATCTTCTATCATAAAACAACAAAGCGGCCGTGTACAAGCCGTCCAAAGCACCACCTGCACATCGCCGCCGGGTACGAGAGACTCATCCGCGGTATGCCGTTCGTATGGTGTCATATGTCATATCGCGTCCACATATCTTGAACTGTCATGTATCCAGCATGCATGCTGAGCAACGTATTTCGTTCATCCGTCGAACGGCTTCCTCTCCTGGAGATGATCCGTCGATTTACCGGATAAACGGCATTTGCCGAAGGGCATCAGCCTGATTCGTTTGCTTCCGGTTACCTGACCGGCCATGGTTGAAGACATCCGCAGATCGGCACGGACGTGTTCGGATCACATCCGATGAATCCGCCGATGCCTGTCAACCGTCACATGCAACCGCCGCCGTCCGCCGCTGAACGTCAGCTGCGGATATGGCGGCTGTAATCCGGCGGCTGCTCCTCTCCTTCGTCCGCATATTCCCGGTATAATCTCGTGCTTTCCAGCTTCACCAGCACGACATCCATTCCGATCTTGACGATGCTTTTCCACGGGATGACGAGATCGGTGCCGCCGCCGAACAGACCGAAAAACTTGCCGGAAGAGGGGATGACGATCGAATCGATCCGGCCTTGCCGCAGATCAAGTTCCAGATCGCTCACTTGACCCAGCTTCTTGCCGTCGACGATATTGATCACATCTTTGGTCTGGAACTCAGATATTTTCATCGCTCGCCCCACCAGTAGTCTGAGTTTTCTTCCTGTAACACATTATATGTATGAACAAGGATATATGACCCGCTTTTTTCAACCGCTTAAAGAACCGCGCCGCAGATCGTGTCATGCCCGCTTCTCGGTCACACATCTTGATCCGATAATGCCGCTCGATCTGGCGGACGGGAAAGCGCCGCACGTAAAAGCCGCCCGGCGATGGCCGCCGCGAATCCACAACTGCCGTGTGCATGCGTTAGTCCGAACGCGGACGATGAACGCGGCGGCCCCAGAAGACGCGAGGCGGGAGTCGGCGAGGCGCGATCGACCGGCCTTTCTAGGCAATAAAAATCCCGCATCGCCGCGCGAATTCGCCGGAATTCCGCGTCGGCATGCAGGATCACTGATCATTCCGTAACACGTTATATTTTCTGAACTCAGCTGATCGTTTTCACATGCTTCTGCATCTGCTGGATGGCGTTTTTCTCCAATCTCGATACCTGGGCTTGCGAGATGCCGATCTCGTCCGCCACTTCCATCTGCGTCTTGCCTTCGAAGAAGCGCATCGATAAAATCATTTTCTCGCGTTCATTCAGCTTGCGGAGCGCTTCCCTGAGGGCGATCTCCTCGATCCAGGACGCGTCTTTGTTGCGTTCGTCGCTGATCTGGTCCATCACATAGATCGGGTCCCCGCCGTCGTGATAGATCGGCTCGAACAGCGAGACCGGATCCTGAATCGCATCGAGCGCGAATACGATGTCCTCCTTCGGGACATTCATCGCGGCCGAAATTTCCTGCACCGTCGGCTCGCGGGAATTTTGATTCGTCAATTGATCACGAACTTGCAACGCTTTATACGCGATATCGCGCAAGGATCTTGACACGCGAATCGGATTGTTGTCACGCAGGTAACGGCGGATTTCTCCGATGATCATCGGCACGGCGTAAGTGGAAAAACGAACGTTCTGGCTCAAATCGAAATTATCGATCGCTTTCATCAAGCCGATGCAACCGACCTGGAACAGATCATCGACGAATTCGCCGCGGTTGTTGAACCGTTGGATGACACTGAGTACAAGGCGCAGATTGCCGTTCACCAGCTTTTCTCTCGATGCCCTGTCGTTATGCTGCTGCAGTTTCACGAACAGTTCCCGCATTTCGGCATTGCTCAGCACGGGCAATTTCGAAGTGTCGACCCCACATATTTCCACTTTGTTGCGTGTCATCGTGATTACCTCCCAAGGGGAAACATTACTGTTAAGTATCCCCTCGGGCGGCCTTTTTATTCGGAGTCGAACTCTCCAACACTCATTTAATATACCATATTATACCATTTTATTGAACTCTTTGCGCAGCCTTTTGATGATGCGTTTTTCCAGTCTGGATATATATGATTGCGAGATGCCGAGCATATCCGCGACGTCTTTTTGCGTCTTCTCTTCGCCGTCCTGCAGGCCGAAGCGGAGTTCCATGATGACGCGTTCCCGCTCGCTCAGTTTATCCAGCGCCTTTTGCAGCAGCTTGCGGTCGACCTGTTCCTCGATATTGCGGTAGATCGTATCGTTATCCGTTCCCAGCACATCCGAAAGCAGCAATTCATTGCCGTCCCAGTCGATGTTCAGCGGTTCGTCGAACGAAACCTCGGTGCGAATCTTGCTGTTTCGCCGCAGATGCATCAAGATCTCATTCTCAATGCACCGGGACGCGTATGTCGCCAGCTTGATCTTCTTCTCCGGATCGAAGGTGTTCACCGCTTTGATCAATCCGATCGCACCGATCGACACGAGGTCCTCGATATGAATGCCCGTGTTTTCGAATTTGCGGGCGATATAGACGACCAGCCGCAGGTTGCGTTCGATCAGCAGCGCGCGCGTCGCGGCATCGCCTGAAGACAGCTTGCCGAGCAAATATTCTTCTTCTTCGCGGGTAAGAGGCGGCGGCAACGCTTCACTGCCCCCGATGTAGTAGATTTCCTCGCTCTTCAGCCCCAGAAAGAACAGCAAACGATAATAGTAAAGGGTGAGATTCAGTCTCAGCTTCGTTAGCATCGTCTACCTCCCGTTCGTGATACGTAATCGTATTTTTTGATTCGCGCCTGTTCGTCTCGCAGCAAGGATTTCCGCCTACATATCCACCAGTTCAGGATGAATGATCGCACGATATGTCTGCTCCCCGCTTAACCGTTCGCCCGTAAGACCGATCAGCACTCTTCCCGATTCATGGGTTTGGCCGCCGTGCGTGACGATGACCCGATCCGGCTTCAGCGCCAGCATGAATCTCGTCCCCCGTTGCACCCCCTTATACGGCACAAGGCGGAATCGGTCGCGCCAAGGCGTCTGCAATTCATCCAAATGCTGCACGATTTCCTCCGCAGGATGTTGCCGAATATGCTCGATCAATCGGTGCGGCAGATAATCTTGCCAGAGCGATATCTCGGTCACCATCACCGGCGTTCGGGTCAACGGATCAAACAGTCTGTTCCCCGTATCGATCAGCCCCGGACAGCGGACGCGCACATCGCCGATGACCGTCTCCACGCCGGCGATATACTGTTGCTTCGCTTCCTGCCTTCGGCGGCTCGTCTGCACGCTTCGGAAAAACCAAAGCGCACCCAGAAACGACAAGGATACGTAGAACAGTCCCGTCTGGAATTGAAACGTCGCGGCTCCGGTGTGGCTGAACCATATCCCGTTCAGCACTTCTCCTGAAGATTGCAGCAAATAATGAAGCCCGAACATACAACCCGCCGCGCAAAAACTGATCAGATAGAACGCTCCGAGGTTGCGCAAAAAATGATGAATATGAACAAACCCAAAGGCGGTCAGGATCATCACGATGGAAAATGCCAGTTTCGCCAACGTCGTGAATAGAAACGACAAGGATGGCAGAAAGATCATCACGACATACAGCGCGCCGATCGCCGAAGCAAGCGCGAGCCGCCACCAGCGGAACGTCAGCCGGCGCGACCACGCGGTCATGCGAAGCAATGCGGCGTCGATCAGCATGTTGGTCAAAAACACGACATCCAAGTAGACTACCAAGGCTCTTCACCCTCTCGCCCTCAGATGAGACCAGTATATATAAAGTCTATTTCAAAGTCTGTCTAAACTTGCTACTTGTACCCCAATATTTTTGTCGAGGCGTGCGCGGGCGCAACCGGACCCGTCTCGACAAAAATCCGGGAATGCCGCCATCGGCAAGCGAAGATGACGGCGTTCGCGAGAAGCTTTTATGCCCGTCGTCACGGCCTCTGCAACGGTTCGGCGAACAGAAAAAAAGCTGCCCATATGTCCTGGAACATCCCAAGGACATATGGGCAGCCTGTTCAATCAGCAGGATCTTGCGTTTAATCGAGCGTTCTGCCGCGATTACGGAGGAAAGTTGGAATATCCAATTGATCAGCTGAAGGTTGCGTGCCGAACGGCCTCAGATTGGCCAATCTCGGATCCGTACTCATCTGATGAGACTTCGGGGCTTGGCTGGAGCCGGGTTTATGGTCGAACCCCGTGGCGATGACCGTAACCTTGATCTCATCCTTCAGATCTTCATCGATGATCGCGCCGAAGATCATGTTGACCTCCGGATCGGATGCGGAGATGACGATATCGGCCGCTTCATTCACCTCATAGAGGCTCAGGTTCGATCCTCCCGTAATATTCATGATCACGCCCCGCGCGCCTTCGATCGACGTTTCAAGCAGCGGGCTCATGATCGCTTTGCGAGCCGCTTCGGCAGCCCTGTTCTCGCCGGTCGCCGTACCGATGCCCATCAGCGCCGATCCGCGTTCGGACATGATCGTCTTCACGTCCGCGAAATCGAGGTTGATCAGCCCCGGTACCGCGATCAGGTCGGAAATGCCTTGCACGGCTTGGCGCAGCACGTTGTCCGCTTCGCGGAACGCTTCGATCATCGGCGTCTTCTTGTCGACGATCTCAAGCAGGCGGTCGTTCGGGATGACGATCAGCGTATCGACCTTCTCCCGGAGCGCGTTGATGCCCGCTTCCGCTTGCGTTTGACGCTTGCGTCCTTCGAATGTGAACGGCCTTGTGACGACGCCGACGGTGAGGGCGCCGCATTCCTTCGCGATCTCGGCAATGACCGCCGCCGCGCCTGTTCCGGTTCCGCCGCCCATTCCGGCGGTGACGAACACCATATCCGCACCGCGCAGCGCGTTCATGATCAACTCCCGGGATTCTTCGGCCGCTTTCTTGCCGATCTCCGGGTTCGCTCCCGCACCGAGACCGCGGGTCAGCTTGTCCCCGATCTGCAGCTTCACCTCGGATTTGGATAAGCTCAAAGCTTGCGCATCGGTATTCACCGTAATGAATTCCACGTTTTTGACACCCGAATCGATCATGCGATTGACCGCATTGCTTCCGCCGCCGCCGACACCGATTACTTTAATTTGCGCGAGTTGATTCGATTCCAGATCAAATTCCAACATCGTCCTCAATTTCCCCCTCACTAATATCCGCTAGTTGACAAATTCACTTAGCCAATTGCGAAGCTTCGCAAACAATCCCGGCTGATCCGACGACTTTCCGGATCGCTTGCTGGCAGATTTTTTAACAGTGCTCGATTTGATCCCGCGCATATACTTCAATACGTAATGGATGACGCCGACACCGGAAGTGTAAGACGGATCTCTTACGCCGATAAAATCGGGAGACGCGATGCGCACCGATGTCTTCAGTTCCTGTTGCGCCAAGGCGAGGAAGCCCGGCATCGATACGGAGCCTCCGGTCAGGATGTAGCCGCCCGCGATATCCTTGAAACCGAGACGCGCAACCTCTTGACTGATGAGCTGGAAGATCTCTTGTACGCGAGGTTCAATGATGTTCGCAAGATCGATCTGGTTGAACTCCTTCTCCGAATTGCTGCCGATCCGCTGCACTTTGAACGTCTGGTCGCCGGCCGCATCCTGAATCATCGCACAGCCATATTTCAGCTTCAGCTTCTCCGCGATCTCCGTTTTCGTCCGAAGGCCGATCGCGATGTCGTTCGTAATGTATTCGCCGCCGATGGGCAAGGTGGATGTCGCAACCATGTTTCCTTGATCGTAAACGGCGATCGTCGTCGATCCCGCCCCGATATCGACGAGCACGGCCCCCATCATCTTCTCGTCCTTGGACAGCGCCAATTCCCCCGCCGCCAAAGATGTTAATACGAGATCGACCGCCTTGAGACCTGCTCGCTCCACACACTTTAACAGATTATGTATCGCCGTCTTGGAACCGGTAATGATCGTCGCATCCACTTCCAGCCTTACACCGATCATGCCCCGGGGATCATGGATTCCTTCCAGCCCGTCCACGATAAACTGTTTCGGAATCACTCCGATGATTTCACGCTCAGGTGGAACAGCAATGACGCGCGACGCCTGCAGCACGCGATCGATGTCGACGTGCCCGATCTCGCGGTCTTCATTCGATACGGCGACAACTCCGTGACTCGACTGAAGCGCGATATGATTGCCGGATATTCCGACGTATACTTCCGAGATTTCTATTCCAACCATGCGTTCCGCATGGTCAACCGCTTTGCGAATGGATTGAACCGTCTGGTCGATATCTACGATCGAACCTTTTCGAATTCCCTCCGAGTCAGCAGTTCCAACACCGATGATATTGATCGATCCGTTGTTCACCTCACCGATGATCACGCGGACTTTGGATGTACCAATGTCCAAACTGACGATGATGTCATTGCTGCTCAACCCGAGGCACCTCCCATTTCTATGTTCTCTACCACGATAATATCACTACCATTAAGAGTATATACGTTGCCGCCAAACAAGTCTATGAATGATGCGATAGCCTACATTTCAATATTCCACAAAGCCAAATTGAACCCTCTTTTTTCGTGAAAATATTTTTCAACATGCCGTTTCATCGCGTTTGTGAAAAACATTGGAGACAACATGTTGGAAAATAGACTATTAATACCATAATAATTATGATAGCATGTAATCACGAGATTGAGTAGTCTATTTTTGCGAATCGTGTCGGTTAATATTGCTAATCCGCCCTCGCTTAAACCGGCATGCGCCCGCATGCCGTTCTCCATGCCTGTTCGTCATCGATCCGCCAAGTCATATCGGCCTTTCCGACAACGCGTTCCGCATCGTCACGCGCGTCCGGCCGCCGGGCTATCTACCGCACATCGCCCGCTTCCTCCTCGTCTTCGTCCGCCTGCACGTCATCGGGATAAGGTCTGAACCTGTCCACCTCGAGCATCATGATGATCCCTCCGCGCACGCCTTGATCCATCTGATTCTTGATGATCAGCCGATATCCCTTGATCTTCTCGGGCAGCTTGCCGATCGTCGTCTCGATCTGGAAAAAAGAGCGGGTATACATGACGATCTTGTCCGGATACGCTTTCGACGGATCGGGCTTGATCTCGGATATATCGGTGAGAAACTCCGGACTGATCTGCGCCAAAGTGGCGGCTAACCTGCTTTTCATCTCCTGGTCTGTCCAGCCCGTCAGGATCGGTTTGTCAATCACCACAGGCTTGTCTTCTATGGGAATCGCCGAACCGTTGGCGAGGATCACTTCCAATTTGCCTTCCGGCGTGACCTGATAAGCCACCTCAGGATATTCTTTTACCTCGATGAACACCTGGCCCGGAAACTTCTTTTTGACGAACGCATCTTCCACAATCTCAATCGCCGCCACCCGCTTGCGGATCGTTTCGGAAGACGCTGTGAAGAAGTAATCGTCAGGTCGGATGCCGCTTGCTTCCAGAATCTCGGCTTCGCTCACGTACACATTTCCCGCAACCTGTATCGAAGTGATTCGGCTGTAACTGGAATGAAAGAACAGCAGCAAGAGTATAGTGATAAAAAAGAGGATCAACAACACGATGAGTCTCCGGTTGCGGCGCGTCCTCATCCGGGGTTCGCGCATTGCCGGTATATTCATTCTCGAAGCCATCTTGTCCACCACCAGAGATAAGATCATGCCGACAGCCGGTTCCCGCCGCGAACGGAGAACCGACTTCGACACGATGTGCTTCGCTTCTTCCTGTCTACCCTATTACGCGTTGCGCGGGCGTATCCACAAACCGTTCGATCCTTGCGCCCAGACACGCGAACATATCCTCGATCCGTTCATAACCGCGGTCGATATGATGAACCTGTTCGACGATCGTCGTGCCGACGGCGGCCAATCCCGCAATGACGAGCGCCGCTCCGGCTCTCAGATCGGTCGCCTCCACAACAGCGCCGTACAATCTCGGAACGCCGCGCACGAAGGCCGAATTGGCATCGACGCGTATATCGGCTCCCATGCGGTTCAGCTCATCGACATGCTTGAATCGTCCTTCGAAGATCGTTTCCTTGATGATGCTGGTGCCGTATGACAACGAGAACAACACCATGATCTGAGGCTGCATATCCGTCGGAAACGCGGGATAAGGTTGGGTGATGATGCGGTCAATCGCACGTGTCCGGGATGCACAAGATACCTTCATTATATCATCGGAAACCTCGATGTGAACACCCGCCCGCTCCAGCACATGGGTGATCGTCGTCACATGATCGGGCCTTACGCCGGTCAGCGTCACTTCGCCTTTCGTCACCGCCGCCGCCGTCATGATGGTGCCTGTGACGATGCGATCCGGGATCACGGAATATTGGCAGGGACGCAGCTCTTTTACGCCTTCCACCACGATCGTGCTCGTTCCCGCTCCGCTCACCTTTGCGCCCATCTTGTTCAAAAAGTTTTGCAGATCTTCAATCTCCGGCTCGCGCGCCGCATGGTGTATGACCGTTCTGCCTTCCGCCAGCACGGCGGCCATGAGAATATTTTCCGTGGCTCCCACACTGGGCAGATCAAGCACGATCTCCGCGCCGCGAAGGCGATCCGCCCTGCAGTGAATCGTTCCTCCGTTGATCTCGATTTTCGCGCCGAGCGCCTCAAGTCCCTTCAGATGCAGATCGATCTTTCGTTCGCCGATCGCGCACCCTCCCGGTTTGGTGACGGTCACTTGCCCGAATCTGGCCAAAAGCGGTCCCATGAGGAAGATCGACGAGCGCATCTGTCCCATGAGATCTTCCGGAATATGCGAGGTCGTCACGGTCGACGTATCGATGATCACCCGTTCATTGCGCATTTCCGTCCGGCAGCCGAGCGCGGAGCATATATCGAGCATCACCTTGATGTCAAGCAGGTTCGGGACATTGCTTATGACGTGAGTGCCCTCCGCCAATATGCTGGCGGCCAGGATCGGCAAGGCTGAATTTTTGGAACCGTGAACCTGAATCGTACCTTTTAACGGCCTTCCTCCCTCGATGACCAATTTCTCCAATGTCTCACCTCCGATTTACCGTTCCCCCACCACCAGCACCTCCGGGACGAGTTGGATGCCTTTGGTTTCCCGCACCGTCCTCTGGATGTGATCGATTAGGGTGAGAACGTCTTCCGCTGTAGCGTTGCCGGTGTTCACGATGAAATTGGCGTGCAGCGTGGACACCTCAGCCCCGCCGATCCGCATTCCCTTCAGCCCGCAGCTTTCGATCAGCCGCGCCGCGTAATGATTCGGCGGATTGCGGAACACGCTTCCCGCGCATTTCTGATTGAGCGGCTGGGTCTTCGTTCTGCGCTCCTTGAAGGAGGCCATTGCCGCCGCGATCTCCTTTCGGTCGCCGTAAGCAAGGCGGAATGTCGCGGACAGCACGATGCCTCCTTTTTCCTGCAGAACGCTGTGACGATAGGAATACCGCATATCGTCGACCGTGTACGTCGCCAATTCCCCGTTTTCCAGCAGCACTTCAGCTTTAATCAGTATACGTGACACATCAGAGCCGTGCGCGCCCGCATTCATGTACACCGCTCCGCCCACGGTTCCGGGTATGCCCCCCGCGAATTCAAGACCCGTCAGTCCCTTTTTGGCCGCTTCCCAAGACAGTCTGACAAACGAATACGAGGCTCCCGCATGCACCGTTTCCCCGTCAAACCGAACCGTGTCGAATTGTTCTCCCAGCTTGATCACGACGCCCCGTATGCCCTTGTCGGTAACGAGCGTGTTCGAACCTTTGCCCAGCACGAACCACGGAACCTGGCGGCGGCGAATGATGTCCAGCGCGGCCGTCAGCTGTTCCGTCGTATCGGGAACGATCAGACAATCGGCCGGACCTCCGATCCGCCAGGTCGTATGTTTGTGCATCGGTTCGTCTTCTCGCACTTCTCCTATACCTGCTGCTTTCAGTTCTTGTATGACGTTGTGCATCGGAGAACCTCCTCTTGGATCAATTGTTGTGCGGGGCATCCGACTCCTTGCCGTGCGGCGGAGATCGCGTGCCCGTGGTGGTGTCACGTTTATACGATAGCTTATGTCGATCGGCCCCGAGGTGTGACAGTCGCCCATACGTCATCCGAACGACACTGGTCGATGGTTTCGGTCATCCGCCTTTGAGAGCCGCTCCCGCCGATCGGGTTTCGACGGTCCTTTTCCGCAGGCGAATTCCCATCGGTCCGCTCTCTGCGGTCAGCCTGCGTGGTCATTTCTCTTCCCACGTCAGTTACTTGCTCTTTCATCTGTACACTTGCGTAATCCGTGCCCGCCGATTGCCGATCGTCCTTTTACGGTTGTTACTTCAACGCCCGTCGATTAACTCCCGCATCGCCTCATAGATCAATCTCGCCGCTTCCGGCTTGCCGAGCCGCTTCGCCTGCAGCGACATATGCTCGTAACGGATCGGATCATCCGCGATTCTGCGTATCGCATCGAACAATTTCCGGCCGCTCAGTTCCGGCTCCGGCATGACGACGGCCGCCCCTTCCCGCTCCAGCCACCGGGCGTTCGCTTCCTGGTGATTGTTCGTCACATTCGGCGAAGGAATGAGGATGGAGGGCAGGCCGAGCGCCGTAATCTCCGCCAGCGAAGACGCGCCCGACCGGCTGACGATGACCGACGTTGCGGCGAGCACTTCCGGCATGTTATGTACGTACGGCACGATATGTAACCGATCAGGCTGATTGCCGACCGCCTCCCGGATTCTCGCCGTCGTCTGCTCATAGTACGGTTCGCCTGTGACGAACAGAAATTTCAACCCTTTGCCTTCGCCTGCGATGATCGGTGCCAGTTCGACCATTCCGTCGTTGATCGCCTTGGCGCCCCGGCTGCCGCCGACGACGACGACCAGCTTCTCGCCCGATTCAAGTTTGATTCCCGCCGACCGGAGCCCCCGCTCGCCATCCGCCTGAACGACCTCGGAAGCGCGCGGATTGCCGGTATATAGCACGCGTTTTGCTTTCGGAAAGTTGTTCTCGGAGTGAGCCATGCTGATCGCAACCAGATCCGCGTAGCGGCTGAGAAACGCGTTCGTCAGGCCCGGTATGACGTTTTGCTCGTGCAGAACGGTCGGGATGCCGAGCTTCGCGGCCGCATACACAACGGGGCCGCAAACGTATCCCCCGGTTCCGATGACAATATCGGGACGAAACGTTTTCAGCATTTTTTTCGATTTCTGCACGCCTTTCAGGAAGCGGATGACCGTCCTGACGTTTTCCAAAGATAAACTGCGGCGAAAGCCGCTGATTTCGATCGCCTGAAACGGGATTCCGTCCTTCCGGGCCAGTTCCCGTTCCAGACCGCGTTCGCTGCCGATATACAGGAGTTCGCTGTCCGGCTCCCGCCTTCTTACCTCGCGCGCGACAGCCAACGCCGGATATATATGTCCGCCGGTCCCTCCGCCGGTCAACACTACGCGCATGTTACTTTTCACCTCGAGTAACGGGAAATATTGAGCAAAATGCCGACCGCCGTCAGCATCAGCGTGAGGGACGAACCTCCCGCGCTGATGAGCGGCAGCGTGATGCCGGTAACCGGCAGCATGCCGATGACGACGCCGATATTGATGATCACCTGAACCGCGAACATGCCGACGATGCCGACCGCGAGCAGGCTGCCGAACGTGTCGGGAGCCGTGACGGCCGTGCGCATGCCGCGCCAGACGAGCAGCAGAAACAGCAAGATCACGAACGTTCCGCCGATGAACCCCAATTCTTCCGCAATGATCGAGAAGATGAAATCGTTTTGCGGTTCCGGCAAATAGTTGTATTTTTGCCGGCTCATCCCGAGTCCCAGGCCGGCGAGTCCGCCCGGGCCGATCGCGTAAAGCGACTGTATCGCCTGATAACCCGCACCCAGCGGGTCCTGCCACGGATCGAGAAACGCGGTGATGCGCTGCAGGCGGTACGGGGCGGCCAGGATGAGCGCAACGAGGCCGAGCAGGCCGACAAAAGCGAGCAAGAACAGATGTTTCAGCCGCGCTCCCGCGGTGAAGATGATCATGAGCGAAGCGCCGACGAGCACCGCGCCGGTGCCGAGGTCCGGCTGCAGCATGATGAGCCCGAACGCGAGGCCGACGAGCAGCAAAGGCGGCATTAACCCCCGGAAGAAATGCGTGATTTTATCCTGGTTGTCCGACAAATATTTGGCAAGAAAAATGATCATGCCGAGCTTCATGAACTCCGAAGGCTGGATGCCGAACGATCCGATGCCGAGCCAGCTGCGCGCTCCCCCGCGCACAACCCCGATTCCCGGAATCAGCACGACGATCAGAAGCAAAAAACAGACGATGAGAAGCGGCTTCGCGTATTTCTTGAAGACGAGGTAATCGACATTCATCACCGTCAGCATCGCGATCACGCCGAGCGCCGCAAAGATGATCTGCCGCTTGAAATAATAGAACGAATCGCCGTACTCGTGAAAAGCCAGCACCGCGCTGGCGCTGTACACCATGATCAGGCCGATCATCAGCAAGAACATCGTGCTCGCCGCGATCGTGATATCCGGGGACGTGCGAACTTTGGCCATCGATGCAAACACCTCTTCCAACCTTAGTGAGAGCTTGCATCCCGAAAAACGAACAAGCTCTTATTTTAGGTTATGCACCGACTCTTTAAACATTCGTCCCCTTTCTTCGAAGGAAGGAAACATATCCCAGCTTGCGCAAGCCGGATTCAGCATGACGACATCGCCGGGCGCGGCCAGCGATCTGGCGTGTGCCACCGCTTCTCTGAGCGCCGTCTCCGGCTCGGCGCTTTCGATCACCGCGATCTGATTCACCCCCGCCAGTTCAGCGACCTTTCTCAGTATGTGCCGCGTCTCGCCGAAAGCGATGAGCGCCTTCACGCGCTCGCGAAGGACGGGAACCAGCTCCGTCAGATCCGAACCGCGGTCGAGCCCGCCTGCGATCAGGATGACGGGCTCCGCGATCGCTTCCAGCGCTTTTTTCGCAGCCGACGCGTTCGTCGCCTTGGAGTTATTATAGTAGCGAACCCCGTCGATCTCCGCCACATATTCGAGCCGGTGGGCGACGCCGCGGAACGCGCGCAGCACTTCGGCGATATGTTCGGGCGCAGCCCCCGCAAGAAGCGAGACGGCGGTCGCCGCGAGCGCGTTTTCGACGTTGTAGCTGCCGGGTATGCCGAGCCGGTTCGCCGGCATAATCGCATACACCGCGCCTTGCCCGTCGCGATAGACGATTTCGCCGCCGCGCACGTATACGCCGTGCGCCAGTTCCTGTTCCATCGAGAAGAGCATCACCCGCGATTTGACCGCCGCGGCCGCTTTCATGCACACCGGATCATCGGCGTTCAACACCGCGTAATCGAGCGGCGTCTGGTTGCGGAACAGGTTCAGTTTGGACGCGATGTAGTCATCCATCGTCCCGTGGTAATCGAGATGCGTTTCCGACACGTTGAGCAAACATGCGATCTTCGGGCGGAAGGCATCGGTTCCTTTCAGCTGGAAACTGCTCAGTTCCGCGACGATCCATTCGTATGGTCCGGTCTCCTCCATGACGACCTCGCACATGGCGCGCCCGATATTGCCCGCCGTGACGGGAGACTTGCCGGCATGTTTCAGGATTTCGCCGACGAGCGTCGTCGTCGTCGTTTTTCCGTTGGAACCCGTGATGCCGATGATCGGTTTGTCCGTCATGCGGAAGGCGACCTCGACCTCCGTCACGATCTCGATGCCGAGTTCGGCCGCCCTTGCGACGGGCGGAGACGTGTAGGGGATGCCCGGATTTTTGACGATCAATTCCACGCCTTCGTGAACGAGATCATCCGGATGATACCCGCATATAACACGAATGCCGAGCGCCGAAAGCTCATCCGCTTCCGGACACTCGGTGCGATCTTTCCTATCGTTGACCGTGACCCTTGCGCCAAGCTCATGGAACAGCTTCGCCGCAGCTTTGCCGCTCCTCGCCAGCCCGAGGATCACCACCTGCTGTCCAGCGTATGCTCGTGGATGTTTCATCAGTTTATAACCCCTTGTTTATCAATAATGCCAATGCCGCCAATACGAGACCGGACAGCCAGAACACGATGACCACTTTCCATTCGGACCAGCCGATCAGTTCGAAATGGTGATGGATCGGACTCATCTTGAACACGCGCCGACCGGTCGTTTTGAAGGAAATGACCTGAATGATGACGGATAAAATCTCGACGACGAACACGCCGCCGATGATCAGAAGCAAAATCTCCTCTTTAAGCAACACCGCGACCGCCGTAATCGCGCCGCCGATCGCCAGCGAACCGGTATCTCCCATGAACACCTTGGCGGGATGGGCGTTGAATACGAGAAAGCCGAGAACCGCCCCGATCATCGCCGCGGAGAAAACCGCGACCTCCGGCTGCGTGTACATCATGGCGATGACGGTAAATGCGCCGAATGCGATCGCGCTCGTCCCCGCCAGCAACCCGTCCAGCCCGTCGGTGAAGTTTACCGCGTTGCTCATGCCCATCATCAAAAGCACGATAAGCGGATAATAGAACCATCCGAGCGGAATCGTCACGTCGAAGAGCGGGATGTTTACGTCCGTGCTGTGATCGTTCATGGCGAGGATCACGCATACGCCGACCGAGACGATCAGCTGTCCGAGCAGCTTCTGGCGCGCCGTCAGCCCGAGGGAACGCTTGAACACGATCTTGATATAGTCGTCCAAAAATCCGACCAATCCGTACCCCATCGTCGCGATCAACAGCACGTAGAACTTGTAATCGATCTCACCGCTTAATCTGGAGAAGAAGAGCACCGACAGAAGAAGCGCGAGCAGGATGATCGTTCCGCCCATTGTCGGAGTCCCGGCCTTCTTCTGATGAGCCTGCGGTCCTTCCTCACGTATTTGTTGTCCAAATTTAAGTCGGCGAAGGATCGGGATAAACAGAGGCCCCAATATGATGCTGAGGACAAACGCCGCCCCCATCGTGAATAATATCGCATTTAGTTCCACAATCCTTGCCTCCCGGTCAGAAAGTTTAAAGTGATTGCTTCGATGACGATGCCTCTGAAGCCGATTGCATGCCGGCCATGCCCCTGATGTCTTGTCAGGTTTCTCTCATCCATGATTTTTTCATGAAGATGGTCTTCCATCATTTCTCCTGCTTCCGAATTGCGCTCTTCCGCCATATCATTTATCCATTGTTACGTTTTGCCGTGGCCTGTCATTCTTCCGGAATACGATTTCCCATGGCGATCGGCTTCCGCCTTGCGAGCGGATCGCGCTTCTTCCCGGCCTCAAGGCTCAAGCAGTTTACCGATCACTTCTTCCAGTCTCATGCCGCGCGACGCTTTGAACAAGCAGAGATCCCCCGGTTCGAGCAAACCGGTCAATGCAACGCGGAGCGAATCTTTGTCCGAAAAAGACTTGACCCGACCGTCCGGAAAAACTTTCGCCGCCTCCTCGGCGATCGCGGATGCGAGCTTGCCGTAGGTGAGCACAACATCGATCTTGTCCGGATCAAGACAGGAGCCGATCTCCCGATGAAAGGCTTCCTCCCGTTCTCCCAGTTCGAGCATATCCCCCAATACGACGATCTTCCTGCCGTTCGCCTTGAGATCCGTCAGCATGCGAATGGCCGCCTTCATCGATGTGGGGCTCGCATTGTAGGCGTCGTTGATCAGCATCGCGCCGTTTTTCATCGTGACGAATTCGCTGCGCATGCCCGTGACTCGCAATTCGTGAAGACCGCGGACGATATCCGCTTCCTTCACGCCCATGTACCTTGCGCAAGCGATCGCCGCCAGCGCATTCAGCACATTGTGCCGGCCCGGCAACGGGATCGTGAACGTCATATTCGGCTCGTTCGGAATGAAAGAAGTCCGATCCTGCTCCTGCAGGATGGCGATCGGATAACAGTCATTGGTCGGAGCCGTACCGAAGCGGAAGCGGAGCATGCCATGCGGCGTTTTCGCTTCTTCGAGATACCGGTCCAGCAGCGGTTCGTCGCCGTTGTAGATGAGCAATCCGCCCTCCCGCATGCCCGAAGTGATCTCCAGCTTTGCTTTGGCGATCGCATCGCGCGTGCCGAGCTGCATGAGATGCGCTTCCCCGATATTCGTAATGATCGCCGCTTCCGGTTCGGCGATCCGGGATAGCAGCTCGATCTCGCCTCGCCCGCTCATGCCCATTTCGAGCACCGCCATCTCCGTCTGCTCCGGCATCGCGAGCAGCGTGAGCGGCAGCCCGACATGGTTATTGTAATTGCCCTCCGTCTTATGCACCTTATAAGTCGTGGCCAGACAGGCCGCCACCATATCTTTTGTCGTCGTTTTGCCGTTGGAACCGGTCACGCCGACGACGCGCACCTTCAGTTGCCTGCGGTACGCGGAAGCCAGTTCCTGCAAGGCGGCCAACGTGTCCTTCACCCGCACGACCGGCACTCCTTCGGGAGCGCCCGGGCGGTCGGAACGCCAAAGCAGCGCGGCCGCTCCGGCCCGCACGGCGTCTTTCGCAAACTCGTGTCCGTCAAACGTCTCCCCCGCAAGCGGCACGAACAGGTTGCCCGCGCGCAGCGTGCGGGAATCGGTGGATACGCCGGTGAACACAACATCATCATAAACGGCATCGGACGCGGCGTCCGTTTCGCAGCGAATCATGCTTTTCAGCTGTCGGATCGTACGACTGATCATGTCAATCTGCTCCTTATCGCTTCCCTGGCAACTTCCCGGTCATCGAACGGATGGCGCACTCCCATCACTTCCTGATACGTCTCATGACCTTTACCTGCAATCAATACTACATCTTTTTCATCCGCTTGCGCAACAGCGCGCCGAATCGCTTCCCGCCTGTCGATGACGATTTCGTAACGGGCGTTGTCCACACGCTTGATCCCTTGCTCGATATCGCGCATGATGCGCTCCGGATCTTCCGTGCGCGGATTATCCGAGGTGACGTACACATAGTCGCTGAGCGACGCCGCCGCTTCTCCCATCAGCGGCCGTTTTGTGCGGTCGCGGTCTCCGCCGCATCCGAACACCGTGATGACGCGTCCCTCCGCGAATTCCCGGATCGTCCGCAGCACGTTCTCCAGGCTGTCGGGAGTATGCGCATAATCGACGAGCACGAGGAAGCGCTGTCCCGCCTGCACGGGCTCGAATCTGCCCTCCACGCCCGGCACGCTCTCCAGACTCCGCTTGATCGAGGAAAGCGGAATTCCTTCCGCCAACGCCGCCGCGGCGGCGGCCAGCGCGTTGTACACGTTGAACATGCCGAACATTTTCAGGTGAATGGTTTCGGAACCCGCAAACGTATGCATGTCGAAGACCGTGCCGCTTTGCGTCACGCAAATATTCGAACCTTTCACGTCGGCCGGCCTGCGGATGCCGTAGGTGATCACCTGCGCGTTCGTCAATCTGGCATACTCGGCCGACGCATCGTCGTCGGCATTCAATACCGCGTATTGAAGTTCGTCCGGCCGATCGCCGAACGTGTTTCCCATTCTGGCGAAGAGCAGTCCCTTCACCGATTTATAATGATCCATCGTTTGGTGGTAATCGAGATGATCCTGCGTCAAATTCGTGAAGATGGCCATCCGGAAATGCGTCCCGCGGACTCTTCCGAGCTCCAGCGCGTGGCTCGACACTTCCATTACGCAATATTCCGCGCCCGCGTCGCACATTTTGCGCAGATACTCCTGCAATTCCAACGATTCCAGCGTCGTATGGCTCGACGCGAACGTCCGCTCGCCGATCTTCACGCGAATCGTGCCCATAAGCCCCGTTTTGCGCTGATGATCGCGCAGGATGCGGTCAAGCAGATAGGTGATCGTCGTCTTGCCGTTCGTTCCCGTCACGCCGATGACTTTGATGTACCGGCTTGGATGACCGTAGAAACAAGAGGCGATGAAAGCCAGGGCGTACCTTGTGTCCTTCACGACCAGCTGCGGCAGCCCGCTCTCCAGTTTCCTTTCGACGACAAGCGCGACTGCGCCTTTCCGTTCCGCTTCCTTCGCGAAATCATGCCCGTCAAAACGCTGCCCCCGCAAACATATGAACAAATCCCCTGGCTGCACTTTGCGCGAATCGAACTGAACGCCGCTGAACGGCGTCTCCGCTTCCCCCAGAACGACCGAACCGATCATCAGCTTCATCAAGTCACTGAGCAGCATGGCATCCACTCTCCCTTGATTCCGCCTCCCGGTATGCGCGAAGTGTTAACAGCATAGCCGAGACGCGGTGCATGATATACGTTCCGCGCAAAGCGTCAGTCGTGATGATGAGCCGGCTCGTCAGCGAGATAAATGCGTATCGTGGAACCTTGTTCCACTCGGGTTCCCGCCTTCGGAGCCTGATTCACGACGACTCGGCCTTTACCGGAAGTTACGATCTGCAAGTCAGAGCGCAGCATCTCGTAGATATCGGCTGTCGTCAGACCGATCAGATTCGGAACTTCGACCATTGGGATATCCGGGTATTTATATGCTTTTTCCATCTGTTCTTGACGCGGCTCTACTCCCATATATACAAGAGCATCCTCCATAATATTACGCACGATCGGAGCCGCGACAAGTCCTCCGAACTGGATGCCCTGCGGGTCGTCGACGGCGACATAGACGACGATCTTCGGATCGTCCGCGGGCGCCATGGCGATGAACGAAACGATATGTTCGTCCGCGGCATACACGCCGTTTTTCACCTTTTGCGCCGTACCCGTTTTTCCGCCGACGCGATAGCCGTCGATGAACGCGTTTCGTCCGGTGCCCAGCGCCACGACGCTCTCCAGCGCTTCCCTCACCAGTTTCGACGTCTCTTCCGAAATGACGCGCCGCACCAGCGTCGGTTCTTTCTGCTCCAGCACTTTGCCGGTCTCGGGATCGATCCACGCCTTGGCGACGTACGGTTTATACAGATAGCCTCCGTTGACCGCTGCCGCCACCGCCGCCACCTGCTGAATCGGGGTGACGGATACGCCTTGCCCGAATGCCGTCGTCGCCAGTTCGACCGGTCCGACGCGATCGAGGTCGAACAGAATGCCGTTCTCTTCGCCGAGCAGATCGATTCCCGTCTTTTCACCGAAACCGAATTGCTTGATATAGTCAAACAGCTTCTCTTTCCCAAGCATTTGTCCGAGCAGAACGAATCCGGGGTTGCACGAGTTTTGCACCACTTCCATGAACGTCTGGCTGCCGTGACCGCCCCGCTTCCAGCAATGCAGATGCACGCCGCCGACCTCGACCCAGCCCGGATCGTAGAACGCGTCGTGATGAAGATCGATTTTTCCCTCCTCCAGCGCCGCCGCCAGGGTGATGATTTTGAACGTGGAACCCGGCTCGTACGTCATCCAGATCGGCAGATTTCGGTTGTAGACCTCCGCCGGATACTGCTGGTAATTTGCCGGTTCATAGTCGGGTCTGGATGCCATCGCCAAAATTTCTCCCGTGTTGGGGTCCATCGCGATGCCGATGATATGCTGCGGCTGATGCTGCAGCATCGCCTGATCGAACTCCCGCTCCATGATCGCCTGAATGTGTTTATCGATTGTCAGTTGCAGCGTCAGACCGTCCTTCGGCGGGATGTAAGTCTCCGTGCTGTTCGGCATCAGTCTCCCCGCCGCGTCGGCAAGGTACGTGACTCCGCCGCGAATGCCGGACAAGTATTGATCATATTTCAGTTCGATTCCGGCAAGTCCCTGGTTGTCGATCCCGGTAAAGCCGAGCACATGCGAGGCCAGATTGTCGAACGGATAATATCGGTCGTTGTCCTCCCCGACGAAGATGCCGGGCAAGCCCAGGCTCTGCACCTCGCGCGCTTTCTCCGGCGTTATTTTACGGCCGGCGGGCTTGATGACCTCTATGAGCGATTTTTTGGTGATGATCTTGTAGATGTCTTCCTGCGGCATGCCGAGCACCATGGACAGTTGTTCGGCGGTTTTCTCCGCTTCCTTCACCTGCGCCGGAATCGCCCACACGGTCGGCGTGCTCACATTGTACGCCAACCGGATGCCGTTGCGGTCGATGATCGTGCCGCGCTTCGCCGCGAAAGGCACGACGCGCCGCCACGACTCCTCCGCCCTGGCCGAGATGTCCGGTCCGATGACCAGTTGCACATAGGCCAGCCTGACGATCAGACAGATGAACAACACGCCCAATATGGCCATGCCAAACAACAAGCGGCGCCGCACCGTAACGTTCGATACTCTCATCCTGACATGTCACTCCCCTGCTTTGTCCATTGCCTCTCTATCTCAGACTATTCAGGATCGGACATGGTTAGAATAGGACGGTTCGAACAAGAACAAGAAGACGATTCATACGGACGTTACGCACGGACACCGATCAATTTTCACAAGAGCATTCCCCGCTCCGGTGAGCGGTTCGTTTCCGGGGCGAGCGCGCCGGTCTGAGCGGGCGATAAGATCCTGACAGCCTGTGCGCGCACGGCGCAAACAGGAGCCGGCCGACTCGCCGGCATCACTCCCCGGCCGCAGGATCGTCTTGATCCCGCGGATTCCCTATCGCGGAATCGCGCTCCGCCGCAACGGGCGGTTCAAGTTCGAGATGCAGCACGGTCGTGCTGTCCTCGCTTTTCCAATATTGCCTTGCCACATAACCTTCGCCGCGGACGCGCACATCCACATGGAGGAACGAGCAGATCTCCAGCGCGTCGCGCAGCGACATGCCGGTCATGTCCGGAACGAGCGCAGGCGAGGACTCTTCGGTAAGCAGGATGACCCGTTGCTCCTGACTGATCTCCGTTCCGGATTCAGGGTACTGCGCCAGCACCTTGTATCCTTGGCCCAGCACGACATAGTTCAACTTTCGCGCTGCCAAACTATCGCCAGCCCGTTTCGGGTCCATGGCGATCAGATCGGGTGTGACCATTTTCTGAGTGGAAGAACTCACCTGCACGGTGTTGACGGTCTTATCAGTTGCTCCGGTCTCCACGCCGAGATAGCGCAGGCTTTTCTCCATGATTTGCCGGAACACGGGAGCGACAACGCCGGTGCCCTGTGTGTACGCCTCAATCTTCGGTTCGTCGACGATGACGATCAGGGCGATCTGCGGGTCCTCCGCCGGCGCAAACCCGATAAAGGAAACGACATACTTCCCTTCCGCGTACTCGCCGTCCACAACTTTCTGAGCCGTTCCGGTCTTGCCCGCGACGCGGAAACCGTCGATGCGCGCGGACCGGCCCGTGCCCCGGTCGTCGGAAATGACCATCTCCAGGTACTGGCTCACCTGCTCCGCCGTTTCGGGACTGACCACTTGCCGCACGACCTCGGGTTCGATCGTCTCGATCACCTCGTTCGTATCCGAATCGATGATCTCCTTCACCAGATGCGGCTTCATCAGTTTGCCTCCGTTGGCGATCGCGCTGACGGCGGCCAGCTGCTGAAGCCCGGTCACGGTCAGACGCCCCTGACCGAACGTTACCGTTGCAACCTCCGTCGGGTAGTTCAGATTGAATCTCACATTGCCCTGCGCTTCGCTCGGCAGTTCCACGCCGGTCTTTTGACCGAATCCGAACTGTTCGATATACGATCTCAGCTTTTCCCCGCCGATCCGCTGGCCGAGCATCACGAACGCGACGTTACTGGAACGGAGAAAACCTTCCAGGAAGGTGATTTCTCCCCATCCCCGGCCGTTGTTATGGTCGCGTATGTAAGTGTCCGCCACCCAGATGCGACCGGACTCGTAAAGTTCTTCCGGATCGAACACGCCCTCTTCCACCGCTGCGGCCAGCGTGACGATCTTGAACGTCGAACCCGGTTCGTAGACGGATGAGACGGCGTGATTGAAAAAATCCGCCTGGGTGTTGAAGTCCCAATATTTATTCGGGTCGAAGTTCGGATAATTCGCCATGCCGAGGATCTCCATCGTTTTCGGATCGGCGGCGATCGCCGTTGCGCTGATCGGCTCGTATTTGCGGTACACCTCTTCAAGCGCTTCTTCCATATAATGCTGGATATTTTGATCGATCGTCAGCCGGACGGACTTGCCGTTGACCGGCGGTTCCAGCAATGCCGTGCCGATCGGCAGCTCGTATCCGAGACGGTCTTTCTCGTAATGAACCTTCCCGTCCTGACCGTGCAGCAACTCATCGAGCGCGTACTCAAGCCCCATGACGGCATCGCCTTCCTTGTTCGTATAACCGAGAACATGCGCGGCGAGCGAACCGTACGGATAATAGCGCTTCTGATCCTGGAGCAGATACACGCCGACAATTCCGTTCTCAGCCACAAACTGTTTGATCCGTTCGGCCAGTTTGCTGTCGATCTTCCAACCTTCATTGCGCACCTCGACATGCACATAGTAACTGCCGTCTTCCCGCTTTTTCGTCACCATCTGCCGCAGCTTCCGGTACTGGCTGTCGGTTTTCATATCCAGAAGTTCGGCCAATCCGTCGATCACCTTGTCCGCAATTCCCCGCTCCGCGATCAGACGCGGATTGACCGCAACCGTATACGAAGGCGCGTTCCAGGCGAGCACGCTGCCGTTGCGGTCATAGATCGCCCCTCTTGTGGACGGCAGCACATTGTTGGTCGACCACACCCTCTTCGCCTTCTCGACGAGTTCCGAGGCCTGCACAACCTGTATGTAATATAAACGAACGCCGATAATAACAAAAAAGAGGGTGAAGAGGCCCCCTATGATGAATGACCGGATCTTTATTTTTCGCGACATGCGGATCACTCCTGCCTGGACGTTGCGATGCTCACATCGGCCTCAGACTTATGATTGATCGCGATTTCCGTTATCGTATCCGCCGGCACATAGCCGAGTTCCTTCGCGATCTCCATCAACCTTTTGTGATCCTGCAGCTTGGCCACTTCCAGTTTCAATGTGCTGTTCTCCAGCTCAATCTTGCGAATCTCTTGCTCCATCTGCTGAATGCGCGTGTTGATCTCATAGATTTCCGCATAGCGGAACAGGATCGCCCCCGCCACAATGGCGCAAATGATCACGCCGAGCAGCCAAAGCAGCTTCTCCTGCGGCGTCACCACGCTTCTGCGATACACTTTCTTCTTCGTTTCTCTGTAGACGACTTTCGTTTCCTTCTGACGCTCATCAAGCGCCGCGCTTCCATGCACATAAGATACCATCATCGATTCCTCCTCTATCGGGAACATCATCCATTCGCAATTCCATTCGAACAATATGATGATCCGGACGCGTTCGGCCCGCGGCCGGACCCTGAAAAATCTATTGCAGGCCGATCTTCTCTGCGATTCTCAATTTCGCCGATCTCGCGCGCGGATTGGCCATCAGTTCCTCCGGGCCGGGCAAGATCGGTTTGCGGTTGATCGGACGCAAAATTCCTTGATGATCACATACGCACACCGGAAAATCCGGCGGACAAGTGCAGCGTTTCGTATGCTTCATAAAAAACTGTTTGCATATGCGGTCTTCCAGGGAGTGAAAGGTTATGACCGAGATGCGGCCGCCCGGCTTCAGCATGCGGACGGTTCCCTCCAACGCTTCTTCCAACGCGTTCAGCTCGTCGTTCACGGCGATTCGTATCGCCTGGAAGCTGCGTTTCGCGGGATGCGGTCCCGACCGCCGCGCGGCAGCGGGTATCGCTTCCTTGATGATGTCCGCCAGCTGTCCTGTCGTTCGGATCGGCCCGTTTCGCCGCTCCTGCACGATATGCTTCGCGATCCGGCGGGCGAACTTTTCCTCTCCGTACTCGAACAGGATGCGCGCCAGTTCCTCTTCGTCCCATGTGTTGACGATCGTATGCGCGGTCAGTTCGACCGAACGGTCCATCCGCATATCGAGTTCGGCGTCCTTGTTATAGCTGAACCCGCGATCCGCTTCGTCCAGTTGCGGAGAGGACACGCCGAGATCGAACAGCACTCCGTCCACTTCCTCGATGCCGAGTCTCCGCAGTTCCTGTTCGATGTAGCGGAAATTCCGGTTCACGAGCACGACGCGATCCATATGAGGAGCAAGCACTTCACGCGCATGTTCGATCGCCGTTTCATCCTGATCGAATGCGACCAGCTTACCCGTCTCACCCAAAGCTCGCACGATTTCCAGACTGTGGCCGGCGCCTCCGAGGGTGCAGTCGACGTAGATGCCGTCCGGCTTTACGTTCAGCCCTTCAACCGCCTCTCGCTTCATTACCGTGACGTGGTGGAACACCGTTTACCCTCCTCATAGATCGAGATCATAGTCAACCAACTTCTCGGCGATTTCATTGAAAGAAGCTTCCGAACGAGCCGTGTAAGCTTCCCATTCCTCTTTGCTCCAAATCTCGACGCGGCTGGAAACGCCGATGATCACCGCGTCTCTGACGAGCCGCGCATGATCTCGCAGAACTGTCGGCAGCGTTATCCTTCCCTGCTTGTCCAGCTCGCATTCAACGGCTCCGGACAGAAAGAAACGCGTGAACGCCCGCGCGTCGGATTTCATCAGGGGCAGTGCTTTCAGTTTCTTCTCCATGTTCGCCCATTCATCCATCGGATAGACGAACAAGCAGTTGTCGAGTCCCCGGGTGACGACGAACTTGCTTCCCAATGCATCGCGAAACTTGGCCGGAATGATGATGCGGCCCTTGTCATCGAGCGAATGCTGGTATTCACCCATAAACATGTTCGTCCCCCCCTGACTCCCTCTATACTCCACTTTACCCCACTTTCCACCACTGTCAACCATTTCGACATAAAAAATAAAAATCCTGCATGACAGCAGGATTTTTTTCAGATGGTGTTCGACAAAACCGTTCATAGATGAAATGAATCGATCCGGAGCAGTCCCCGGGTTAACGCCAGCTTTCCAGATAGGAAATTTGCTCGGCGGTCAGGGCGTCGATCTCGATTCCGAGGGAAGCGAGCTTGAACCGCGCCACTTGTTCGTCGATCTCAGCGGGCACATTGATCACCTGTTTTCCAAGCTCGTCGTAATGCTCGTTCACATACCGCAGTCCGAGCGCCTGAAGCGCAAACGTCATATCCATAATTTCCACGGGATGGCCGTCGCTCGCTCCGAGGTTCACCAGCCGTCCTTCCGCAAGCAGGTAGACTTTGCGGCCGTCGGCGAAGCGGAATTCTTCGATATGCTGACGCACGATTCGCGTGGACGCCGCCATCGCGTACAGATCCGGCTTGTTCACCTCAACATCGAAATGTCCGGCGTTGGCGAGGATCGCCCCGTCTTTCATCACCTCGTAATGCTCGCGGCGAATGATGTTCCGGTTGCCGGTGACCGTGATGAACAGATCGCCCCGTTTCGCCGCTTCCAGCATCGGCATCACGTCGAATCCGTCCATGTGCGCTTCCACCGCCTTGATCGGATCGACCTCCGTTACGATCACTTTCGCACCCAGTCCTCTCGCCCGCATCGCAACGCCTTTTCCGCACCAGCCGTAGCCCGCGACCACGACCGTCTTGCCCGCGACGACCAGGTTCGTCGCCCGGTTGATGCCGTCGAACACCGACTGGCCCGTACCGTAACGGTTATCAAACAGATGCTTGCAAAGTCCGTCATTGACCGCGACCATCGGCAGCCGCAGCTTTCCTTCCCTCTGCAGCGCCTTCAGACGGATGATGCCGGTCGTCGTCTCCTCCGCACCGCCGCGAATGGTCTTCAGCAGATCGGGACGTTCGCCGTGCAGGATCGTCACGAGATCGGCTCCGTCATCAATGATGAGATCCGGCTCCGTCTCCAGCGCGTACAGCAGCATCCGCTTGTATTCGTCCGGCGTCGGCTGATGTTTCGCAAATACGGTGATGCCGTCTTCGACCAGCGCCGCGCACACGTCATCCTGCGTGGACAACGGGTTGCTTCCGGCGATCGTCACCTCGGCGCCGCCGGACTGGATCACCTTGGCGAGATAAGCCGTTTTCGCTTCCAGATGAAGACAGATCGTCACCTTCAATCCCGCAAACGGCTTCTCGCGCTCGAATTGTTCGCGAATCCGGTTCAGCACCGGCATATGCGCGCTTGCCCAATCGATCTTCAGCCGCCCTTCCGGTGCAAGCCGTATATCCCGAATGATACTTTCACGTTTTGCATTCATGTCCAATATCCTCACTTTCCCGCTTCTTTCCTGCCTGCCGCGAACGCCGCGCATCCGACAGATAAAAGACCGCCGGCATTGTCCGCAAGCGGTCATTACTCTCACAAGTATACAATATAGTGACGCCGGTAATCGAAGGCGTCTTCACGATGTTCGTGCAGCAAATATCGCAGCCACCCGTCGCCGTACCGGTTCAGATACGAAAAAACGTTATAGACGCGCTCCTGCGGCACTCCGTCCGGCAGCAGCGACAGCTTCAGCCTTTCGAACTGGCGGAGGCCGACCGCGTGCTTGGCGGCGATCTCCTTCCGGATACGGTTCCGATAATAGTGAACCTGATCGATGATTCTCGTCAAATTGGAGCGCCCCAGTTCCTGCATGACCGCGTTGACCGTTCCGGCGCGTTCGATCAGCGGTTCGTACACTTGACGGATCGCCTGCTCGACTTGAGCAAATTCCGCCTCGGCGTCGAACGTCTCCTGGGCGCTCAGCCACGCGTCCCGACGGCGGTCGAGTTCGTGTTCCTTCAATGCCTGTTCCGCGCTTAGACCATGTTTGACGAGCAGCTTCTGATCGACGGGCTCAAGCAGCGTGTATCCGGCGCGCGGCACGATCACGGGCATCCGCATGCCGAGACAGTGAAACGCTTCCTTGAGCTGCCCCCAGTAAGCGATCTCACCCGGCCCAAGCACGACGGCCAGAACGGGCAGCAAATAATCTTGCATCAAAGGTCTGGTCAACACGTTATTGCTCAGGGAAGCAGGATGCTGTTCGCACAGCGCCAGCAATTCGTCCCTGGACAAGCGTACTTCCCGATGCCTGTCGGCAAATTGATCTCCGTCCCGATATAGCAGCAATCTGGCTCCCTTATGATAATAGAACAAGTTCGCTCCGTCCCGATGGACTTCCGCCTGCGGCGTGTAGCCGAGTTCAAGCAGCCGCCCGGCCGCCTCCTGGTACGCTTCGCCGAGCCGCTCATTGCGTTCAATCAGCAAACGCCACATCGGGGATTGCAGCCGCCTGATCTCCGGATCGGCGGAATCGATCAAAACGAGTCCCTCGTCTTTGAACAACCAGGCCATAATGCGGGCGAAGGCGTCGCTCAAATTGTCCGATTCCGAACAGATCGCGCGCAGTTTGCTTATATATTCCGCTTTCCGCTCCGTATCCGGCAATTCCGCCACAAGTCCGCGCAGCGCCTGTTCCCATTCTTCCTGCGTAATGTTCAGATGGCTGATCGACACCCGTTCATCGACGCGCTTCGGCAGTTGCAACCGTTTGACGCTCGTCTCTTCGCTCAAAAGCTCGATATGATCGACTTCCGCAAAATCGTGATCCTCGCCGGCGATCCAGAACACCGGAATGACCGGTCTGCCGTACCGGAGCGACGCTTCGCGCGCCTGCCGAATAATCGTGATCGCCTTGTAGATGACGAGCATCGGACCGCTGAACAGGCCGGCCTGTTGACCGCCCACGACGACGAGCGAATCGCGCGACCGCAGCTTCTCGATATGTTCGATCGCCGCGGGGGAATTCCCGATCCTGCGGTTATATGCGAGGAGCGTTTCCGCGAGCCGGTCGCGATCGGCACCCAGCGGTCTGTTTTCCATATAAGCAAGGCGTGACCGCCATGCGGACTCGTCCTGCGCCATGCCGTCATAACGTCGGTGAACATCGTTCGTCCCGTGAATGTAATCGTTCGCGAGTTTATTTGCATGTGCAAGCTGTATCGATTCGATCCTCATAGTTCCCTTCCTCATTCGCCGTGATGTATACGTGAAACTGACGTGCCGATGGGACTCGCAAATAAGGGTGTCACGTTGATGAAGCAAATCAAGATGATAGGATGACATCATGGCATGACGACAAGTCCCGCTCCACTCTGATTGTACACATCCCGGAACCACGCGTCAAAAGCAAATCGTTTCATTCGTTCAAACCCGAAAGAAGCTTTGCCCGATCCCGACGAACAGGAAAATGATATAGAGGACGCTGAGCAACAAAAAGCTGATGCGCCATACGATGCGAAACGCTTTCGTCAGATCGGCCTGCCCGTGATTTCTCATCTGCGAACCGCCCAACAGGCCGAAGGAGACGAGCATCAGAAACAGGATGATCCATATGCTGTTGATCCCCGGTCTGAAAATGACGTTGATCATGGAGGAAACGATGATGACCAAAAGTCCGGTTGTTATATCGAACGTCAGCGATTTTGCCTTCTTCTTGTCTTCCATGTACCGATTCAACACGAAATAAAGGACGACAAACGTGGCAAACGGGACGATCGCTGCCACCGCGATGATCGATTCCACCACAGTCCAGATATACTGCACGCTGACACCTGCTTCCTTAACGAATTTCTTCTTTCGTCCGCATAAGCTGCAGGATCAACTCATGCGCGGGCGCCGCAAGCCCGAATGTTTCAGCAGTCCGCACGATCGCTCCGTTAATCCATTCCAGTTCGGTCGGCCGGCCTGCGAGCAAATCTTGCCACATCGATGAACGGTTGGAAGCCGTCTTCCGGCACACGTCCAACAGCATGTCCCACAGTCCTTCGTCAACGCGCACGCCGCATCGCGCGGCGACGGCCGCCGCCTCATCGTACAACCTGCGCATCACCCGGAGCGAATCGTCGTGCTGAAGTAATTCTCCGTTCCTAATTTCAAGCAGCGCTGTCAATGGATTGATCACGGCATTTATAATCAATTTATGCCAGATATCGTCTTTCAATTGCTTCGACAAAACACAGCGAAATCCTGCATCCCGCAACACTTTTTGCAATGGAAACAACGCATGCTCTCCTCGCCCGCCCGCGCCGTCGTCTCCTTCGGCTGCGCCGATGCGCGTGATCCCCGAACCCGTATGATCCACGCTGACCAGACTAGTTCTTCCGGCCCCCTCCGAAACGACCGCCGCAAACAACCGAGACTTTGGAACCGCTTGCGAAAGCAGTTCCAGATGCCCGATGCCGTTTTGCATCGCGAGCACGTTCGCCCTGGAAGATGCTCCGCAGACGGTGCCGAGCATACGCAACACGTCCGGAGTGATGCCGTATTGCTTCATCGTCAGCAGGATCCAGTCCGGCGCGCCCGACTCCGCGAGCAGCCGTTCAAAACGGTCGATCGCATGCGCCCTGCAAACGGCGGTCACTGTTCCGTCGCGTCCGGTGATCGTGATACCCGATGCCTTGACCGCTTCGGCCTGTTCCGCCGTGCGGGTGATCAGCGTCACATCCTCGCCGCGAAGCGCCAAACGACCCGCGTACAACAGACCGATCGAACCTCCGCCCACAACCCATACCCGCATCGCCATTCCCCCTCGTATCGGTTGAATTCGGTACAACAAAGCTCCTTCCACATCGGACGATATGGAAAGGAGCCGTTCGAACGGGCGCATGACAGACTTCCGCGCATGCGGCCCGCTGGACTATTCGCTTCTTTTGACCAACAGCAGCAAAATCGTGATCAGCACAAATGCGGTCAGCGCCAAAAACGGGATGGTGATGAACCCCAGCCAGTTAATATACTGGGCTTCGCAAGGGACGCCGTACGTGCACGGCTTCAGCGGAGCGAATCCCGGAATCTTCTGCAGCATATAGTGGTAGGTCGACATGCAGATGCCGACGATCGAGATCGGGAGCACGTAATGCTTGATGCGCGTATCGTTTTTGTAAGCCGCGATCCCCAGGATGATGACGAGCGGGTACATCAAGATGCGCTGATACCAGCACAGTTCACACGGAATAAACTTTCGAATCTCGCTGAAATAGAGGCTGCCGAGCGTCGCAATCATCGAGACGACCCATGCAAAGTAGAGATAGAGATTCGACAGGCGAACGCGTTTTTCGTCCGTCATTGTCCGCTTTCCCCCAGTTCCTGTTCGATGATCGCGCTGAGCTCGCTGTAATCCATCGGGTAAGCGGAGACTACGCCGTTGATCATAATGGTCGGCGTCGCCATCACGTTATAGCGATCGACGAGACGCATATCGGTCTCGAGCTTGGATTTGGCGGTCTTGTTCTCCAAATCCTGTCTCAGCTTGTCCAAATCGATGCCTGGAACGTTCTCTTTCGCCAGACGGACGAACAGGTCGATCGACGCCCAATCGCTGCTGGTCGCTTCCGCCTGAGCTTTGAAAATCGCGTGATGGAAATCCCAGAAATGCTCCTTCGACTGCTCGTACACGGACTCGGACGCCAGAGCGGCAAGCTCCGACGGACTGCCGTGGAATAACGTATTGATGAAGACGTAGTTGGCTTTGCCCGTTTTGATATATTCATCATACAATTTTGGAAAAACGGTAAAATCCCATCTGGCGCATGTCGGGCACATATAATCGCCGAATTCGAAGATCGTCACCGGCGCGTTCAGGTCTCCCATCACCTGCTGTCCTTCTATGGATGGGAGTTCGCTGTATCGAATCTGTTCTTCCTTGTCTCTGAACGAAGCGAGGACAATCAGCAGAATGATGACGATCACGAAGCCGATGGTAATGAAGATAAGCGGTTTCACGCCGGAGTTCGAGGAGTGCACCGTCTTCCGCTTCACTTTCTGCTGCACTGCCATTTATATCCCTCTTTTCATCTTAATATCGAATCTATAAGATTCCTTCTATCAATAAAATATCATGACATTTTCCGTTAAGCAAACGGCCCGACAAGTCGGGCCGCAATAACCGTCATCATTTGCCCAACATCGACAGATGCCGGCCGATATGACGGACAAGCGCCTGCTCGTATGCCTGTTCTTCGCGGATGAGCGTGTCGTACAGTTCCGTCTTGAACCTGTAAGCGCCGCGATCATCTTTCGCCTGAAGCAACACGCCGTAGGTGATATGGATAAGCTGTCTGGCATTGTCTTCATCCATATAAGACGGCAGCTCGTCATCCGCAACTTCGCTGAGCGGCTTGATCTTCGTCAAGTCTGTCGTCACGTGATAGTAGGCTCTCGCTTCGTCGAAATGTTCCAGCGCGTACTGATGCATGCGGCGGTACAGCTGAGGATTCACCTTCGCCACGATGCGAACCGCTTCCAGCCAGTTCGTTCCGGCGGTTTTCAGATGGAACCTGCCCTTCGTAATGTCGCCGATCATGGGAAACACGCTGAATTTGTCGCTGCCGGAGTGAATGCTGAGCTTGTAGCCGAAGTGATCGGCTATCGCGGCATGCAGGCGCAATTCCTTTTCAAATTGAGAGAGATCCCCGATATAATCGATGCCTTTCTGAAACTCGCCGCAAAATCTCGGCGCCATGCTGACGATGTCCACACCCTGGTCGACCAACTGGCGCGCAACGAAATAATGCGCCTCAGGCGTCGTCGGCGTCATCGTCTCGTCGATCGAAATCTCGAAATCGACGGTCCGCGGCGCATTTTTGATAAAACGTTCATAGACATGCACCATATACCGGATCGCGTCGCCGTAGATCAGCGCGTTGCGCTGCAGGTTGGCGCGGTCATAATGGAACCGGTGTTCACCCGCCTCAAAGGTGCGGTCAAGGAACTTCGCCTCGATCCGCTCGCGTTCTTCGAGGGGCAACGCTTCATAGGCGGCGGACACTTCCCGCTCGTTCATCCGTTCGACATCGCCGCGGATGTAGTCGGAGCAATCCAACGTCAGCATCGTGAATCCGAGATCGATCGACATCCGGATGTCTTCTTCCAATTTCAGATGGTCGCCGTCCGCGCCGAAACCGCCGGTGTACCCTTCCTGAATGACCGCGTAGCAGGCAGCATCCAGCACCTGCTTGTAGTCTCTTCCCGTCAGCTTCAGCTCCCGGATGCTCTGCTGCGCCAATACGGGTTTGATGTCCCGGCCGTCGATCGCCTTCACATGTCCGGGACCGGCAAGACCCAAACGGTCGCCGAGACCTATCGTCGCCGTCCGTTTGCCGAACGCCTGCGGCGCCGTATGCGGAAAGTAACGGTTCAGGACAAGCCGGTTCTCATGATCGGCGGGCGCGACTTTATAGCCGTCATAGGTTGATCCTTTCAATTCGTCGTACAAGCTCCCGCTGCCCGCCGCGACAAGACGGCGTTCCTGACCGTCGCGGACCATGATCAGCTTCACATCGCCATGCGTAAGCAGCGATTTCTCATACACCTTGATCGGCCCGTCCGATTCGGGAGTCAGCCCGGCACGCAGACTAGCGGCAATTTTGTCATATCCCATCGTCATTCCTCCATTTTCTCGACCGTCGCAACCGGTCTTTATGACTTGATCATGAAGATTCCGGTCATCTCATCAATGTTCCGCCGTTGATCTCGATCGTTTCGCCGGTTATGTATGCGGACAGATCGGAGGCGAGGAACAGCACCGCTCCCGCCACGTCCTCCGGTTCGCCCTGCCTGCCCAACGGGACGGCTGCGATCGCGGCGCGTCTGCTTTCCTCCGTCGACACCGTGGCATGGAATCTTGTATTTCCGATAAAGCCCGGCGAAACGACGTTGACGCGGATGCCGTGAGGGGCCAGTTCTTTCGCCAGCCCTTTGGAATAGGCGATCACCGCCGCTTTGCTCGCGGCATACACCGAAGAACCTCCTCCTCCGCCGGTATGCGCCGCGATGGACGCCATGTTGATGATCGTGCCCGAGCGCTTCGCGATCATGCCCGGAACAAATCGCTTCGTCACGAACACGGTGCTTTTGACGTTCAGATCCATGACGTCGTGATACAATTGCTCCGTCATCTCGATGTTGGCGCATCTGCGGATCATATGGCCGGCGTTGTTCACCAAAATATCGAGCGAACCGAATTCGCGTTCGATCGTCCCCGCCATCCGCTCGATCTGCTCCAGATTCGTCACGTCCGCCTGCACGGCTATCGCTTCGTGACCGCTCTTCCTGATCTCGCTCAGCAGTTCCTTCGCTTCCGCCTCGCTTCGGTTATAGTTGATGGCCACTCGAGCGCCGGCTTCCGCCAGCGCCCGGGCGACGGCTCGTCCGATCCCCTGGCTCGCCCCCGTCACGAGAGCGGTCTTTCCGCTCAAATCCAATTTCATCCTGCAACCTCCCCCGCGGTGGATACGAAATCTTCGGTCTTCATATAACGGCCGATAAGAACCGTCGTTCCGTCCTTCGGTAAGCGCATTCAACGGTGACGTATGTCACACTCAACATGCGCGTTACGGACATTGTATGAAAATTACATTGCCATTGTCAATGAACGAACCCATTGTTCGAAACTTCGTCAATTATTGTTCGGAGGCCCGGTGACAAGACTTCTTCGTCCGTTTTCATCCTGAGGGCAAACGCCGCATACGGAAATAGCGGAAGCCCGATTCCCGCCGTAAGCCGCCACGCTTCGCATCCGGTGCATTCAAGGCCGATGCGAAGCGCGGCGGGCAACGGAATCGTAACTTCCGCTATTGATCGCACGCCATTGATCGCATATGTTGCATCCGAATGCTTCCGTATCGGCCGTATTCGGCCATTATGGCGTGCCGCTTTTACGTTAATCGATCCGTTCCAGATTGCCGTTGGCATCCATCTTGAACCGCGGTTTCTCTTCATCCGAAGACTCCAGGAGAGCCAGCTTGCGCGCGCGATCCATGATCTGGATCAACGTTTTATAATCATCGTTCACGATGCGGTAGTCCGTTTGCACCTCATTCATCTGTTTCTCCAACTCTTCCTTTTCTTTCTGAACCGCCTGCAATTTCTCCTGCGTCTCCCGCAATTCTTTTTCTAGCGACTTAATCTGTTTCGACATGTCCTGATAATGGTGCTTCCATTGCCGCAGAAACCGGATCACCGCATCGATCGAAATAGATTCCTCGGTCGCCTGCTCATGTTGCTTAACCGCCGTCTCGCCGCTCTGCAACGCCGCCGCATCGTCGCCGCCGGCTGCCGCCGCTCCCAGTTTGCGCGCCTGATTCCGCTTCTGCCGCTGCGCTTTGGCCAGGGCGATCGCCGCTTCATACCGCTTCCGGACACAGCTGTTCCAGCGAAAGCCGCAAGCAGCCGCCGTGCGCCCGATCCGTTCACCCACTTCTTCAAATGCACGCAGCTGTGTGCCGCCCTCGCGAATGTGCCGCAGCGTCACTTCGGCCAGTATCAGGTCATCGTCTGCAGTCCAAGCGTCTTGTCTCATTGTTGCCATAAGTAGCCCAACCTCCACTTCATGCGTTGAATACAGGTCACATTAGTTTATCTCTATGCTCATACTAGAGTTCATAGAATCTATTTATTACTACTTGGTATAACCAATTTATTTCCACTCCATACATAGATATGACGAATTCATGAAAATGGCGATTCCTGCCGCACATAAAATGAAACGGTTTCGATTGGACCGCGTGACCCGCGGACGCGCGCATCGCAAAAAAATCCGCACATACATCAAGCGAAAAACGCGAACAATACGAACAAGGCGAATGATCCGCCGGAAGACCGCGAGTAAAATTCACTTTTTCGTCAACGATTCGCGTTTACACCCAACGGGTTAACAGGTATAATGTTGGTTAGATTGTGCAAAAGCAGTTGACAATATCGTGATCCGGTTCTAGGAAAGGGGGATGCACATATGCCACGCATGTTCCGGGTACTTGGGTTCTTATGCCTGTTGATCGCACTGCTGTCGCTCGCGTACGGCTTGGTTGAAATGTCGCTGCTGTTCTTCGTTCAAGCGGCTGTCTTCGTCCTGCTCGGATATATGAATCTGACCGAGAAAGCGTACATATTGACTTTCTGGGCTTATCTTGTCGTGGCCACAATCGGTCTCACTTACGGAGCGTTCTTTTTAACTTAACGCAAAGTTCTTCGGCGTGCGGCGGGCCGCGCAGCACGATGAGACCGCAAAGCGCCGGAACCGCGCCGGTCATCCGCCGGAGCGCGCTGAGACCGAGACCATAACGCGCGAAAACAAAGGTGTGAGCCGTAACGGGGAAATGATGGAGCTTCCTCCATTCATTCCCCGTTTATTGACTCACACCTTTTTTATGCCGCAACAATAGATATCTTGCGGATACACCCTCATATGCGCATCGTCAGCACTTTGAACAATTCGCTCATTTGGTCGCTGAGCAGAAGCTGTCTGATCGATCGGTTCCTCCGCGCGACCGGACTGAACGGGTCGGGATCGTGATGGTCCTGAAGCCAGCCGAGCACGCCGCCTGCCAGCAAATACTCGGCTTGCGAGACGACCTTGACGTCTCGAAAACCGGCGCGCTGCGCCGCATTTCGGGCGGCGGTGAAATCGACGTGCGACGTGATGTCCTGCTCTCCCACATATACATACGGATCACTGGCCGCGATGTGCCGGCGGTAACACATCAGCGTGCCCGCCATCCGGTGCGGAGCGTAGAGTTCGTCGGACTCATGCCCGTAATCGATCAACGTCACATGCGAATCGGCAAGCTGTCCGGCCAGCCTCTCGATCCAGCGAACGGCGTCCACGTTCACCTCCGCGATCTGTCCTTCTAAAAGCTTGATCCCCTGCTCCTCGAGATATGCCAGAACCGAACGGTTCTGCAAAGGTTCATACACCTCGGCAAACCGCTCGTTTCGCTCATCCCAGCTCACGCCTATTTCGTGCAAGACGCCGTTCATCTTCTTCACCCGATGCACGGGAAACGCGTCCAGCAGTTCGTTCGCCCACAGATAAACGTCCCGCCACGGCGCTTCCGCATGCCACGCCGCTTCATCCAGCCAGCGGACGCGGGCATGCTGCGAGAGGTTTTCCCGCTGCAGGCGGCGATGGTGCGGCGAGACTTCGAGCATGACCAGTTCGGTTCGCCCGTACAATCCGGGATCGCGCTCTGCGACCCGATCCAGCACCTGTTTCGCCAACCTGCCGTCTCCGCCTCCCCATTCGACCAGCGTCAGCTTGTTTCCGCCGCGGGAAGCCGCCCATGCGATGTAGTAATCCGCCAACATATCCCCGAGCACGGTGCCGATCGAGGCACTCGTATAAAAATCCCCCGATTTGCCCACTTTCGGCTGTTCGCGCATATAGTATCCGTAACGAGGATGGTACAGACACATTTCCATGAAATCGCGGAACGGCAGCGCGCGGTTCGGGCGTTCCGCCGCCGCCCGTATGATCGCCTCCCGCAATCCGCCGCTTTCCGCCTCTGTATCAGCGGTTCGTCCGTTTGCATCCGTTCTGCCCGCCCGCTGGCTTTCCGGCGTTTGACTGACCGCCCCGTGTCGGCCCGATTCCCGCCTGTCCGCCGCCGGCCCGTCCGACGCACCCAGATCCATCGGAACGTCAATCCCTTCATCCGCGATCCTTTTTTCTCTGTTCGACGCCTGTTCGTCCGTCATGTATCGCACCGCCCATCCGTCTTTTATCCTTCGATATCGTCTGACATATTCGCATATATTATCTTATGATGGACTTATCGGACACACAAGACAAATAATCCTCCGTACTCTATAATAATAAGTTGAATGAAGCGAAAGGAGATCGTCATATAGATGAACATACGAGCACGAATCGCAGTATTGCTGGCCGCTTTTATCGTCACCGTAACCTTTGCAGGATGCTCCAAAAACAACGGCGCCAAGGAAGACATGATGCAAGCGCTGGAGAACCAGCAGCAGTTGACAAGCCAGATGTACCACGGTTCCCTCGCCTTGGATCTCGGAACACTTCCGCTGAACCCGGAAGATCAGCCTTACACCACCGTCATTTTGAACGGTTTGCGCCAGGGCAAGATCGAATGGTCGGCCGTTCATGACGCGAAAGTGCAAAAACGCCAAGCCGAGCTTCGGTTCACGAAATCGGACGGCACGGCGGCATTCGTCGTACCCGTATGGCAAGAGTCCGGCACCCTGTATGTGCATGTTCCGTTCATAAACCTGGACGATGAATTTTTTACGATGCCCGCGCCCGCTCTGGTTAACCGCGTCGGCCCGGTCATGCTCGCCTCGCTCTCGGCTTTGATCGAAACGTTGGACAAGAGCTGGTTCAAAACTTCGCGCGAAGACGGCGCCGCCGCGATTCGCCTGACCGTCACGAAGGATAACTGGCAAGCATTTTTGAACAAAGTCAATGATGTTTTGCCGGATATTTTATCTTCATGGAAAAATGAGGGCATCCTCACCGACAACGCGGCGCAACGATTCCAGGATTCGTGGGCTTCGCTTACGGCCGACGGCGACCGCCGGGTTCGCTTGGCCGAAGGCGAGGACGCGTACCTGGAAATGAAGATCTCCGAGGACGGATACATATCCGAACTTATCGTGATATGCGCGCTGGAGATGGAATCGAAACCGGGAACGTTCGAACGGTACGCGGTCGAATTCCGGCAGCAATGGGACTCCAAAAATGAACCGGTTACCTACACGATGGATACGCCGGATGTGACCGTCTCGATCGATCAACTGCTGAAATATATCCCTTGAAGTATACCGGCTGAACCTGTAAACACAAGCTGGATCAGGCAAGCTGCCGAATATGTTCAGAGAAACCTGTTCGCAAGTGGGAGGGGGGGAATGCGATGCGGGTTCGAAAATGGCTGCTCGGGATCTTCACCCTGCACTTTATCCTGTTCGCCGCCCTGTGGCCGTCCGCGGACGCTTTAGCCGAAGAGGACATTGCCGCGGATATCCCGGAAGATATTCGGGAACTGCTCAACAAAGGTCTTACGATTTATGAGATCGACCAGGAACTTATGCGCCTTGATGAAACCGAATCCAAGCTGATCGTGGAGATCGAAGCGGTGAGCGAACAAGCGGCGCAGCAAGAAAAGGTCGTCGAAGCGAAACGCGTACATGCGGGGAAAGTGCTGCGCTCCTACTACAAAGGGAAACGCAGCAATCTGTGGCTGTTTATCTTTCATGCGGACAGCTTCTACGAAGCGATTCAAACGTACTACTATCTATCCCAGATTTATAAGCAGGACAGGCGCATTCTGAAAGAACACGCCGACTCATACCGCAGGCTTATGGAGCTGATCGCCAAACTGGAACAGGACCGGGCCATGCTGCAAAGGGTCAGAAACGAATTTATCGCGCAGCGGAACAGACTCGTCGCGCTTCAGGAAGAACTCGACCGCGAGTTGGCGGAACGCGACGACCGAGACGCGGTGCAGGAAGCGATCGATGCATTGACCCGCGTGTGGGAAACAAAAGGCCTTCCCTTGTTCAAACATTACTTAAACCAGATGTCGAAAGCGATCAGCAAACTGCCGGATGAGATCATCGCCAACGGAAACATGAGATTGCGCAACGGGCGGTTCGTCCTCTCCATCAGCGACACGGAGTTGACAAAGTTTTTCCGCGACTTCGATCCGGTCGATTTCGAGCAGTTCACGCTGAGCTTCGCGGAGAACGATTTTACGGTCTACGGCACGAGAGACGACACGTCCATGAACATCAAAGGCTATTACGAAGTGGATACGGATCAGAACATCCTCGTGTTTCATATGACGAAGCTCGTCTATAACGGATTCGAACTTCCCGATACGACGATTCGGGCGCTTACCGAAGAAGTTGACTTGAATTTTCACCCGGATCTGCTGGATATGCCGTTCAAAGTCAAGGCGCAGGAAGTGGCGATCGAAAACAGAGAACTGATCATCAGCTTCGTGCTGCGGCGTTAAACCAGCGTAAACATGAAAAAAAGCGGCGAGACATTCACTTGCCGCTTTATCTTTTTGCAATTTCACACGAAATCATGACGGATTCAGCAAGCCGTGAGCTTCGAACAGGCGATACCATTGTCTCACCACTTCATCGGCTTCGAGGTCTTCTTCTTTCGCCGATACAAGCTGATCGCGAATGAGCGGCAGTTTCCTGCGAAGATAAAGATCGGGCGCCATCGACTTGCCTTTTTCGATCGCCGTCTTCAGCGCGGCAAAAGGCAGCGCGCCGTCATCGTTGTCCGCATACGCCATTTTGACGGCCGGATAGGCGCCGAGCGACTGCTCCCGGAAGACCCGGTTGTATTCCTGGATCAGTTCGCTCACCCATGAAAAAGCCGCATCATGGTTCATCGTATCCGCAGCGAGCACGAAGCTCTCACCCGTCATGAATAACGATCCGTCCCGATGAGCGGTCGGGATGACGGAATAGGAAAGTCCGGCGGAGCGGTTCAATTCGTACGCGTGCATCGTCGTGATGAGCGCCGCAATCTCTCCTTTTCGCAGCAGATCCCACGGATGTTCAGGCTTGCCGCCTTCTTCATTGTCTTTCACGATATCTTCCGCAATCGGCGAAGTCTCATCGAGATCGTCCTCAGAACCAACCTCTTCATCCGACGCCGTCTCGCCGGGCCGGGTACGTCCTTCCCCTTCTTCCTCGGCAGATGGAGCGGAACCATCTTCGGCATCGTTCCCGCCGGTTTCCTCTTCCCCGCTTTCGGCAGGCAGACGTTCGGGATATTGCCAGTCCGCATACATGGCATTCGCAAGCGCCGCGTAGCCGTTCAGGTCGTCTCCGTCGATGCGCAAGATTCCGGAACGGTAGGCGTCCCATATTTGACCAAAGTTTTTGGGCGATTCTTCCCCCGTCGCTTCCATCCACGCCTGCTTGTGATAAACGAGGATATAAGGCTGCAATTGGAAGGGGATTCCCCATATATAGCCGTTCCATGACAACTGTTGCGTCATCGCCGATACATACGCGGTTTCCGTGTTGCTCGTGAAAAAATCGTTCATCGGCAGCAAATACGCCCGCACCGCGTAGGTTATAATATCCGCGTTATCCAGCAGGATGAGGTCAGGCGATTCCTCCATGCGAAACACATGCATGAGATGCTCTTCGCGACCGGCCGCCGGACGGTTGACCAGCTTCACGGAGATACCGGGCAACCGGTACAAAACCGTTCGGTTAAGCGTTTGCAAAACAGCAAAAGACGCATCATCCATGCTTACCTCGATGTTCAGCGACACGTTGCGCATCGAACCGGAGTACAGAACGGGATCAGCGGCAAACGGTTCGGTGCCGGCGGACGTCATATCCGCCGGCTCATGACTGATGCCTCTGATGGTAATGAGAACTGCGCACAACAGAACGGAAGACGCCGCCAGGGCGATCATTTTTCTGAGTGGCACCGGGCACATTCCTTTCTCGGAAGATCTCTCAACCGTGACATAAAACGAATATTCTGATTTTATCATAACATATCCTGTCATCTCTTGTCGTCACCATTCCGCGAAAGAGATCGAAATCTGATATAGCCGAGGCCGTGCCGATTCCGCGAACCGCTTTTCATGCCATTCCCTTCACCTTGCTTGCGAACCGTTTCATGATCATACCGAAGTCCATTGTCCTAAAGAAGATCCGCCGCCAGCTGCGCCAGTTGAGAACGTTCCCCTTTCTCAAGGGTCACGTGCCCCGCGATCGGATGTTCTTTAAAACGTTCCACGACATGCGCCAGCCCGTTGCTCGACGCGTCCAGATACGGATGATCGATCTGTTCCGGGTCTCCCATCAGGATGATCTTGCTCCCTTCTCCGACCCGCGAGACGATCGTTTTCACCTCGTGCTTGGACAAGTTTTGCGCCTCATCGATAATGATGAATTGGCCGGGAATCGAGCGCCCCCGTATGTAGGTCAACGCCTCGACCTGAATCGTTCCGAGACCGTCCAGGATTCTGTCGATATCTCCCGATTTTTTCACATCGAACAAAAACTCCAGATTATCGTAGATCGGCTGCATCCAGGGCCTCAGCTTTTCCTCCTTCTCTCCGGGCAAATACCCGATGTCTTTGCCGAGCGGCACGATCGGCCTTGCGATGAGCAGCTTCTTGTATCTGCGCTCATCCTCCACTTTCATCAGTCCGGCGGCAAGCGCGAGCAATGTTTTTCCGGTTCCGGCTTTGCCCGTCAGCGTCACCAGCGAAATATCGTCATCCAGAAGCAGTTCCAGCGCCATTCTCTGCTGCGCGTTGCGGGCGCCGATTCCCCACACCGGCTCATGACTCAATCGCAGCGGTTCAAGCTTTTGCCCGTCCGGCCTCACTTTGCTCAATGCCGATTTCGACGAGCCCGTTTCATCTTTCAGAATGACGAACTCGTTCGGGTGAAGACGGTAACCGAGACGCAGTTCGTCGACATCCAAACTTTTGTCCGCGTACAACCGATCGATCAGCTGCGGACTGGTAAACACGGTGTTGTAACCGACATACGACTCGCCGGCGCTCAACACCCGGTCCGACATGTAGTCCTGCGCCTGTATTCCGAGCACATCGGCTTTGATCCGGACGAGCGAATCTTTGCTGACCAGGATGACCGGTCTCGCATCGTCCTTTTTCTCCATCTCCTCATGCATAATATTCATGGCGACGGCGATAATCCGGTTATCGCTGGTCATCTCGAGGAACGTATCGTGCATCTTCTGAAAACTTCGATGATTCAGCTCCACTTTGATCGTACCGCCGTGATCCAGCCTGATTCCATCGCTCAATCTGCCTTTTTGCCTTAGACCGTCCAGCATTCGCGATACGTATCTGGCGTTTCTCCCGATCTCATCGACGTTTCGCTTCTTTCGGTCGACCTCCTCCAGCACGACCGCCGGAATGACCACTTCGTTGTCCTCAAAAGCGAAGATCGAGAGCGGATCGTGAAGCAGCACGTTCGTATCCAATACGAATATTTTTTTCATACGCGTTCCTCCTCCAACTGGATAAGGTGCAAATGCATACCATACATAGGGCGCAGAAGCCGTGTTTACACTAATCGTATATCACCCCCAACACATGACTGGTGAGAAAGGACGATCGGGATGAAATACTGGCTGTTGATCTTCTGCGTCATTAGCGTATTGGCCGGTTGCGGACGCAACGCCGACAACGATGTTTCGCCTCAGGCGAATCAGGAGCGAAATATTCAGGTCAAGCAGAGCATGCCGCCGAAAAAAGACATCAAAAACCATCAGGAAGTGGCGGAACGATTGGCAAAACTGGCCGCCAGCGTGCCGGAGGTGAACAAGGCGACCTGTGTCGTCATGGGCAACACGGCGATCGTCGGCATCGATGTGAAGGGCAATCTCGATTCTTCGCATGTCGGGACCGTCAAATATTCGGTGGCGGAGGTGCTGCGCACCGATCCTTATGGCGTGAACGCCATCGTCACGGCCGACATGGATTTGTACCAACGCATCCAGAATGTGGCGGAAGAAGTGCGGAAAGGTCATCCGATCTCCGGTTTCGCCAACGAGCTCGCCGACATCGTCGGACGCATCATGCCGCAAATACCCGGCGACATCATTCAGCCGGATGAAGCGGAGCAGGAGGCGCGGCGCTGATGCCGGCGCCTTCCCGCCGCTTGCGCCGAACCCCCTCCGGATTCCGCGAATCAGACGGAACATGATTGCCTTTCGCCATATTAGAACGTATGAAAGAAAAAAAGAAAAAAGCCCAGTTGAACAACTAGGCTTTTTTCAGTGCTGCGAACACTTGGGCATCCAGCTTGTCGGCCGCCCGTTTGTCATATGTTCTCTCAAACTCCGGGGCCACCGTGATGCGCGAACCGTAGAACATCGCCTCGAATACCGAGACGACCTCGACTTCGATGCACGCCAGTTTGATCGACACGTCTTCGAGCCTGTCGTGCTTGACGGCGGCGCGCCCCTGTATCGAATAAAACGACCCTGCGGCAAAGAGGGATAACGTAACCCGCCCGTCCGCCTTGATGTTGTTGATCAGCCGCGACCGCTGGTCGATGGCGATGCGGAGCGTTTCCGGCGACGCGGCGATAATCCACGATATCGCGTTGGCGGTAATATTTCCGGTTTCACTGTCGATCGTGTTCAAAATTACAAACGTTTCATGTTGCAATTGCTCCATGATCGGTTCCGGCAATGAAGTGATCAGTTCCGTCATGCTTGATTCGGACCTCCTGTTCCAGAAATCAACGGATGATTCGTACCTCTCTCAATAATACGGAAAGTATAGCATAACGACTTCATGTCAGCTACATAATCGGCGACATATGCTCGTTGAGCGCGTCGCGTATTTGTTGCAGGCTGTCTGTGTTCGGCCATACATACGGAGATTTCCAAGTACCCTCGAGTCTCATGAACCGGATGTTCTCCTGTTTGATGCCGATGTAGGTTTTGATCATCGTCATGATATCGTCGCGGGGAATCGTCGTTTTAATGTGCGAACCCGCAGCATCCAGCACCTCTCCTATGCGGAAGACCGAATCAAACGACTTCGCCTTGCTGATCAGTGCGGAGATCACCTGCTGCTGCCGCATATTGCGTTCGAAATCGCTCGATTCGCGCGTGCCGTCATTCGACTGGCGGTACCGCACAAAGTCAAGCGCCTGTTTTCCGTTCAACAGCTGCCGGCCTTTCGTCAGGTTGATGTCGGTGCCGTCCGTCGGATCATAGTATCTCATGTCCATATCGACATCGATCGTAATGCCCCCGAACGCGTCCACGATCGCCTGAAACGCCGTAAAGTCCACTTCTACGACATAATCGATCGGCACGGTGAAAAATTCCGAGAAAATTCCGCGCACATAATCATAGGCGCGATCGCGGTCTTTCTTTCTCACAGATGCGTAAAACCCGTTCGCCTTTCCTTCGTTCCAACCGGTCGGAGCCAGACGCGTATCTCTCGGAATGGAGACGACGATCGCCGATTTTGTATCCGGTCTTAGCGACGCAAGCATGATGACGTCCGTGTTCAGGCTGCCGAATTGAGGCCGATTGTCCGTGCCGAGAAGAAGAATATTCGTCACCTCAACATCCGGCTTGCGGTTGACGATTTCCGGCGCGTACACCGAATCCGTGACGGACGGAAGCGGCTCGGGAGCGGCGATCTTATCGATAAATTCGTCGAATTTGTTCTTCACATGCAAGCCGTACGCGACGACGCACGCGATCAAGAGAAGAACGATCGCCAGAACGATCTGCCATATTCGTTTTTTCCTGACTTTTCGTCTTGCCTGTTGCCTGCTTGTTCGCGACAAGGTAATATCGGCATCTGCTTGAGTCTCTGCCATATCGAGCACACCTTTTGATTATTGATTATATTTCGGGTTGGATTCGATATCTTTCAACAGCTGCTCGGCGTTCTGCCGGTCGAAGGAGACGGTCTGCTCCCCCGCCGGAGTGACGTACCGCACATCGATCAGGTCTTCCGACCGGTCCGCGATTTCCACACGTTCGACATGATGATCCTCGCGCAAAATCTCTTCAAAAAACTGCAGCGTATCATGCGCGGATCGGTCATGCGGCCTGCCCTCGACCACGATGGCCATCTGGAGCCAGTTGTACAATGCGTCCCGCAATTTCATGAACGACCACCCGCCTGATCGCCGGCGCCGACGGTCTGCGCCTCGGATTCACCGGATGATCCGGCCTGCCTTCCGCTTCCCGCAGAAGGTTGGGCGCCATTTCTGCGGACGAAAAAGCTGCGGATGCGGACGATGAGCATGAGCAATATCGCCAGCGCGAAGCCGTGTACGATCGGCAAGCCGACCTTGAGCTGGAAAAACATGAGCAACCATCCGCCCGCCAGGATCAACGCATAGACGAGCGCGTCTTTCAAGATGGGCAGTTTGCGCGGACGAAAGACGGCGTTAAAAACATAGATCAGGCAGGCGACGATAAACACATAGGTGATGAGCGGGTGTGCTTCCAACCACTGTTGAATCCCGCCGGAGTTTTGGTCCATGACGGTAGCCTCCTCTCGCAGTACAAAAAGATTTGCTTGCGGCTGCGTTCGCCGGCGCACGAGCCGCCGTTCCGCGGCGGCGTCCGGTTCCGACGCCGCTCGCCCCGGCTGGCGGATCGCCGTCGCATCAGGCCATCACGCGTACCGCCGGTTTTGCATCATTTGCGGCGCAACACCGTACTCGGCGCGCGGTTCATGCGCCGGCCTTGCATCATACCGGAGCTTGCGCGCCGATCTTGCGCATTTTTTCCTGACGGGCTCGCTCTCCCTTGTCCAAAATTTTCTTGCGCAGTCTGATCGACTTCGGCGTAATCTCGCAATACTCGTCGTCGTTCAAATACTCCAGCGCCTGCTCCAGCGACATGATGCGGGGAACCTTCACCTTGACGGTCTCTTCCTTGGTCGACGAGCGAATGTTCGTGAGGGCCTTTTCCTTGCATACGTTGACGATGATGTCGTTCTCCCGGTTGTGCTCACCGACGACCATGCCTTCGTAAACTTCCGTGCCCGCTTCGATGAACAATACTCCGCGGTCCTCCACAGACAGGATGCCGTAGGTGGTGGCGACCCCCGTTTCGCTGGCGATCAACACGCCGGAGTGGCGTCCTCCGATCTCCGTGCCGTCATACGGCGCATAGCTGTCAAACGCATGATTCATGACGCCGTAACCGCGCGTAATGGTCAGAAAATGGGTGCGAAAACCGATCAGGCCGCGGGCCGGGATAATGAACTCAAGCCGCACATTGCCGGAGCCGTTGTTGACCATGTTGATCATTTCCGCTTTGCGCGTGCCCAGGCTTTCCATGACGGCTCCCATGCATTCCTCCGGCACGTCGATGACGAGTTTCTCCATCGGTTCGCATTTGACGCCGTCGATCTCCTTGATGATGACCTCCGGCTTCGATACCTGCAATTCATAACCTTCACGGCGCATGTTTTCCAGCAGGATGCCAAGATGCAGTTCGCCTCGACCGGAAACGATGAATTCATCCGGGCTGTCGGTCTCTTCGACGCGCAGACTGACGTCCCGCTCCATCTCTTTAAACAGACGTTCGCGAAGCTTGCGCGAGGTGATCCACTTTCCTTCCCTGCCCGCGAACGGACTGTTGTTCACCAGGAACGTCATCTTGAGCGTCGGTTCCTCGATTTTCATCGGCGGCATCGCCTCCGGATGCGCGGGGTCCGCGAGCGTCTCGCCGATATTGATCTCTTTCACGCCCGCCACCGCCACGATATCCCCGGCGCCCGCCCGCTCGATCTCGATGCGTTTCAGCCCGCTGAAGCCGAACAGTTTCTCGATGCGCCCCTGCTTGACCGATCCGTCGCGTCCGATGACGGCGACGGATTGGCCTTGTTTGATGGTGCCGCGGTTGACGCGGCCGATCGCAATCCGGCCCAGATAATCATTGTAATCAAGCAGCGTGACCTGGAGTTGCAGCGGCGCTTCCACGTCGCCGGTCGGCGCCGGGATATGTTCCACGATCGTCTGGAACAGCGCGCCCATATGATCATCCAGCCGTTCCGGGTCCAGCCCTGCCGTGCCGTGCAATGCGGAGGCGTATACGACCGGGAAGTCCAGCTGCTCGTCGTTCGCTTCCAATTCGATGAACAAATCCAGCACCTCGTCCACGACCTCATGCGGCCGTGCGTTCGGCCGGTCGATCTTGTTCAGCACGACGACCGGAGTCAATCCGTTTTCCAACGCCTTGCGAAGCACGAATTTCGTCTGCGGCATGCATCCTTCGAACGCGTCGACGACGAGAAGCACACCGTCCACCATCCTCATGATGCGCTCCACTTCGCCGCCGAAATCGGCGTGTCCCGGCGTGTCCACGATGTTGATCAAATATTCCTTGTAACGGATCGCCGTATTTTTCGCCAAAATCGTGATCCCGCGCTCCCGCTCGATGTCGTTCGAATCCATGGCCCGTTCCTGAATCTGTTCATTTTCGCGGAACGCGCCCGATTGCTGCAGCAGTTTGTCCACAAGCGTCGTCTTGCCGTGGTCGACGTGCGCGATGATCGCGATATTGCGTATATAATTTCTGTCGTGCATCTATTCATTTCCTTCCTGTCTTGGGGTTGAAGGCGATTGATTTTGCGTGAACACCGCAAAGCGCCAATCGCGCAAAAGGCTGACATCAAAATCCCGTCACAAAATAAGCGTCGGACACAACCGCCGACGCCTTATCTCATTATATAGGAAAAATCGGTGAATGACAATGCTCGGACGCGCCGTCGCCATCATTTCCGGAAGCCGTCAACAACGGCCATCCCCGTTCCGACGGTCATGGACACGCGCCTGCCGGAGCAGCCGGCGGGCGCCGAATCACCATGTTTTCGGCCGCCGCAAGATCATGAACAGCCCGATCAGGATCAGTGCGATGGCGATGAAATATATGGCATTCCTTTTCATCAACGAGAACCCGAAGAAAATGATCGACACGACGCCCAGAATCAAAGAAACGATGAGGGCGCCGCGCGGCTTTTCCTGAGAGAACAGAAAATATTCATAAAGACCGACCGCGACACCGAAAATAAAGCCGGGCCACAGATACGTCATCGATTTCCAGCCGAAAATCCCGCAATAGAAAAACATCAGCGAATACGTGACAAGAATGCCGCCCGGAACAAGAGCGGCCGCGGGCAATGTCCGCGAAAAGTAGAACAGATGCAATAACAGTCCCGGCGCCAGAACGAAAATGGGCCAGAAAATGCCCCAGACGAAACTGAACACCCCAAGTTTGCCGAGCAGGATGATCAACCCGAGTACGATAATGATGATACCTAAAGATAGCCGATTCGCTCGCATGACGTTAAACCCCTTCGTTAGTCTTGCCAACAGTTTCAGTCAGCTGCATATGTTATTATGTATAGTTTACAGGATGAGGCGAAAAATTACCAGAGCCTTCCCGAGTCGCGCCGCAACTTTAACAGCCCGGGCAAGACGGCGAACAGCGCGCATACTGCGGGCACCGTCACATGAACGTGATGCGGCAGCAGCTGCACCCATTCGTGAAGCCGATGATCGCCCAACAGCATTTCGCCCGCCGAATAGCCGAGGATGCCGGCGCCGACCACATTGAGCACCGGGTAACGGTCGAGCAGATGAACGACGAACGAACTGCCCCAGATGATAATCGGGATGCTGAGCAGCACGCCGGTCACTGTCATCATGAGCTGCCCCTTGGCGATCGCGGCGATCGCCAGCACATTGTCCAGACTCATGACGAAATCGGCGAGCAGAATCGTCCGCACGGCCGACCACAGGCTGTCCGAATCCGCCGTGCGCAACTCGGTATGGGCTTTCCCTCCGTCATCGGCCAGCTTGACGGCGATATACATGAGCAACATCGCGCCGACCGCCTGCACATACGGAATCTTGAGCAGCCACACCGCGATAAACACGAGTACGAGCCTTAGCGCCACCGCGGCCAACGATCCCCACCAGATCGCGCGCCTGCGCTGCGCCTCCGGCAAATGGCGGCACGCCATGGCGATGACGATCGCGTTGTCGCCGCTCAGCACGATGTTGATCAGCATAATTTTCAGCAGAACCGTCGCCCATTCCATAGAAAAACCAACTCCCGCATCGTACATATGGACCGCTTGCCTTGCGGTACGTTCCGGCATAAACAAGCTTCTCTCATATGTATGAATGCGGGAGTCCGTTTAGAAGAGATCGTCCACGGCCTGTTCTTCCCGTTCGCCGCGGCGAATGACCATCGTTTCCGTATGTTCGACGGCTGCCGTAATCCGCTCCTCCATCCAGTTCAGCCGCTGTTCCACCTTCTCGACGAAGGACAGCTTCGGATTGGTGCTCGGGTTGCGCGGCTGAAAGATCGTGCAGCAATCTTCATAAGGCAGGATCGAAATTTCGTACGTTCCGATTTCTTCGGCGGTGCGGATAATGTCGATCTTATCCGTGGTGATCAGCGGACGCAAGATCGGCATGGCCACCGCCCGCTCGATCGTGTTCAGGCTGCTGAGCGTCTGGCTGGCGACCTGCCCGAGACTTTCGCCGGTAATGATGGCCATGGCGCCGTTCTGTTCGGCGAGACGCTCGGTGATGCGGAACATCGCCCGCCGCATCAGCGTGATGAGCAGCTTCTCCGGAGCCTGCTCCTTCAACCCCGTCTGAATGTCGGTGAACGGCACGATGTGCAGCCGCATCTCATTCGAATATTCGCTCAGCTTGCGCGTCAGATCGATCACCTTCTGCTTCGCGCGTTCACTCGTGTACGGATAGCTGTGGAAATGCACCGCCTCGATCCTCAGCCCCCTGCGCATCGCCTGCCAACCGGCCACCGGGCTGTCGATGCCTCCGGACAGCATCAGCATCGCTTTTCCGTTGCTGCCGAGCGGGAAGCCGCCCGGACCGTATACGATGTCGCTGAACACGTAGACGCCTTCCTGCCGCACCTCCACCCACAGTTCGACTTCGGGGCTGTGAACGTCAACCTTCAATCCCGGCGTATGGCTGAGCACATAGCCGCTGACGTGCTGGTTGATCTCCATGGAGTTGTACGGAAAGTCCTTATAGGAACGGCGCGCCGACACCTTGAACGTGACCGGCTTCTTGGGGAGCGACCGCATGACCTGCAGCGCTTTTCGTTTGACATCCTCCAAGTCAAGCTCCGCCCGCATGACCGGACTGAAGCTGCGCAGTCCGAACACCTTTTTCAGTTGGCCGGCGACTTTCTCGTAAGGAGCGCCGTTTAACTGAATGTACACCCTGCCGAACGTCTTGATGATTCGCATCTCCGGATGATCCTGATTCAGATTGCGGATATGCGAAATGATCATATCTTCGAATCTCGTTCTGTTTTTCCCTTTTAACGTCAATTCTCCGAAACGGAGCAAGATGAGTTCCGGTTGCATCTGATCCTCCACCTGTCCATTGTATCAAGCTCAACGCATGACCTGCTTCAATTCGCCGACCGTCTCCCGCAGCGCTTTCGCCAGCCCCTCGATCTGCTCCGGCGTGTGATCCTGGGCCAGGCTGATGCGCAGTCCGCTCGACGCGCGCTCCTCCGCCAGCCCCATCGCGAGCAAAATGCGGCTCGGCTTATGCTCTTGCGAGGAACAGGCCGAGCGCGACGAGATATAGTAACCGCGTTGTTCAAGCGCGTGCACGATAACTTCGGATTTCATGCCCGCGCATGAAATGTTCACGATGTGCGGTACGGCCTTTTCCTCATCGCGGGGAGAGTTCAGCTCGATCCCGGGGATATCCGCGATTTGTTCGAGCAAAGCGCGGCGAAGTTCCGACACGCGGCGGTACGCCGCCGGCTGCTCCTGAACCGCCAGGCGGAAAGCCTTGGCCATGCCGACGATGTACGGCACATTTTCCGTGCCGGAACGAAGGCCCGATTCCTGCCCGCCGCCTGTGATGATCGGATCGATCTTCAAACCTTCGCGCTTGTAAAGCAGCCCGATTCCTTTGGGACCGCGGAATTTGTGCGCGGACAAGCTCATCAGGTCGACGCCCAGCTTCCCCGGATAAAGCGGGATTTTGCCGGCGGCCTGCACCGCGTCGACGTGAAAAATGACCTTCGGGTACCGTTTCAGCTCGGCGGCGATCTGTTCGATCGGCTGAATCGTGCCGACCTCATTATTCACCATCATGATGCTGACGAGAATCGTATCTTCGCGTACCGCCTCCGCCACCCGCTTCGGGTCCACTCTGCCGAAGCGGTCGACGGGCAACACCGTGACCTCAAAGCCGTAAGCTGCGAGCCTTTGGCACGTATCGTATACGGACGCGTGTTCCACGGCCGTCGTGATGATATGCCTTCCTCTTGAACGCCACATGCCCGCGACGCCTCTGATCGCCATGTTGTTGCTCTCCGTCCCTCCGGATGTGAAGATGATCGTCGAGGCAGGCACCTGAAGCAAAGCGGCCATCTGTTCCCGCGAACGCGTCACCAGTTTCTCCGCCTCCACACCCAGCTTATGAAGCGACGAAGGATTGCCGTAGTATTTCGTCAATACCTCGTATATCGAACCGGCGACGTCGGGATGAACCGGCGTCGTCGCGCTGTAATCGAAGTACACCATGCGTAAATTCCTTTCCACATGTTTGTTGTCCGTTTGACTTTCGGTGTGCCGCGGCTTTCCGCCGCACCGCTCGTATTCGGCTATTTATTGTACACCTTTTTTCGCGGCAACACCATACCCCGCAATCGCCCGCGCCCTGCAATCCCGCCCGGTTTCTCAAGCGTCTGTTCCGGCGGCGATCCGGCCTGCGTCTGTTCGTGTCCTCTTCATCTTTGCATACTTTGCCGCCGCATGCTCATCCGCGTTGTCTGCACCGTAACCTGTCTCCAACTTCGCCTGTCCCGTCTCGCATCCGATCCGTTCCCCGCCGATGTTTCCCGCGTTGCCTGATGACACCGCGTGAACGTCGGACTCGTGCATGTCCTTGCGGCCTTCGGGGTCGGATGTGCCGCGACCGCCGCATAACGGAAAAAGGCAAGCTGCTCCTTGCAGGAGCGCCTGCCTTTATGATGCTGCCTGATGCCGATGGATTGCATCTCTGTATTTCGGACGGAAGAGTTCATAAATAGGACGGAATCAACACGAAATATGCAGCCAACGATATCGCGCAGATGACGATCGACCACATCCCCAAATTTCTGCTGCCGGTCATCCAGGCGGCTCCTCCGAGCACGATACCGGCCAGTCCGAACCACTGCGGCAGTACAAACAGCGAAGCGATCGCCATGGCAAGCGAGATCCAACCCAGCGTGCGGCTGTTCGTTTCCGGCAGCGCATCGCCCTCCGGTTCGGCAAGACCGCTGTCATATGCCGGAACGCGGGTCAATTCCCCTGCGAACTCCGCATCATACCGCCCGGCTTCGGTTGAACCGTTTAGACGTCGCGCATATAAACCGTCCGCGCCAGATACGGCGGACTTCTTCTGTTTGTCTTCTGCCGACATGTGATTCACCCGCTTCGTCACTTGGATTTTTGCCATTCAGATTTCGGCTTGAACGTATGGCAACAAGTTTCTTTCGTGTTGAACGCGTAGTCCTGATGTACGGAGTCGAACGATTCGCCGGCGAACTCCGCGTTCAGTTTCGCATTTGCGTGTTTGTCGGTCTCGATCATGATAAGATCCGCCGAGCAATTGTTACCCTGTGACCAATATTCGCAGTTCGCGACACTGCATTTCACTTGCGGCATCGGTTTAATCACCCCTTATTCAATGTCTCCTCTCCGGCGTGAAGATATACGTGCGAGCCCGATCCATCATTTGACCGGACATAAACAGAGGGGCGAACAACACACAATAATGACAACATAACCGACATATCCGACGAAGGCGGTGTAAACACTCATGAGGTTCAACTGGAAGCCGGCCGCGGCAGGAATTGTGATTCTCGCGCTGTTCGTGCTGTTCGTACCGCAACATGTTCGGTTCCAGACCGATCGGCCCGATCAGCGGCGGACGAAGCCGGACGGCGCGGCGGAATTGAGAATCAAGCAGCACATCCTGGAACAGGATGTCATGCTGACCGACAAACTTTGCCGCAGGCAATGCCGCGTGACGCTGGAAAACATGCTGAAGCAGGCGGCCGACCAAAAGAGGCTGAATGAAGGACATCTGCAGGCGATGCGGCGCTCCCACCCGCACATCGAATACGTGGAAGTCTACGACGCCGTTGAGAATCAGAAAAACGTTCACGGGACGCTTGCCGATCTTCCGCAGGAAGTCCTGCCTTACCTCGAACTGGCGAGGGAGACGGTCAAACGGAACAGGCCGTACGAATCACAGCGCATTGAAACGAAAAAAGGCCCGTACTTCGTCACCGCGGTCACCGCGGAAGACCGGAACAGCGGCTACGCGCTTGCCGCCGTAAGCCAGCATCAGCTGCTGGAAAAAGTGCGCACCGAACAGCGAAAAAACTTGCGCCTCGTCCCTTATCCAAGCGATGCGCGCTTCGGCATTCAGTCGGCGGATTCCGATACGCTGACCAAGGTGGATGTCGATCATCCTGAAGAAAACGAGGGCGTCAGCCATTACTACAAGCACGATGTCGTCGTCAGCTTCAAGACGGACCCCGACGAACAGACGATGGCACGCCTTGCGGAGGAACTCGATGCGGAACAAATCCATCGAGCGGGCTACGCTTATGTCATCCGTTCCCGGACGCTAACCGCCGAACGGATGATGGACCATATCCGGCGCAATTACGATGTGCGGTACGTGGAACCGCATTATCTGTACGTGACGAACGAAGTATCGGAACCGAACGATGCGCTGTATGCGGATTATCAGTGGAACCTGCCGGCGATCCGCGCGGAACTGGCATGGCCGGCGGCGTATGAAGGAGAGGAAGTGATCGTCGCCGTCGTCGACACGGGAGTCGATCTGAATCATCCGGATTTGAAAAACCGTTTGATCGAAGGATACAACGTCTTCACGGAAACTGCCGACGCTTACGACGACGTCGGCCACGGAACTCATGTCGCGGGGATCATCGCCGCAAACATCAACAATTACGAAGGAATCGCCGGCATCGCGCCGCGAACCCGCATCATGCCGGTCAAAGTGCTTGACGAGACGGGAGCGGGCAGCACGTACGCCGTGGCGCAGGGCATCATCTGGGCTACGGACCACGGCGCGAAAGTGATCAATCTCAGCCTCGGCAACTACGCCGAAGCGCAGTTTCTGCACGACGCGATCCGCTACGCGTACGACCGCGACGTCGTGTTGATCGCCGCCACCGGCAACGATCATACGGAAACGCCCGGGTATCCGGCCGCCTACGATGAAGTGCTCGCGGTCGGCGCCACGGATGCCTCCCGCAACCTCGCCTCGTTTTCCAATTACGGCGATTATGTCGATGTCGCCGCACCGGGCGTCAATATCGCGAGCACGTATCCCGGACAACAATATGCGGCGATGTCCGGCACATCCATGGCCAGCCCGCACGCCGCCGCGCTGGCGGCGATGATCCGCAGCGTCAATTCATCGCTGACGAACGAACAAATCATGGAGCTCATCCGGTCATCGGCCGTCGATCTCGGCGAGGAAGGGTACGACATCTACTTCGGCTACGGCGAGATCAACGCCGCCAAAGCGGTTGAAGCGGCGCAGGCGAGCAGCCGCTCCGTTCTCAACTGGAGCGAATCGCTGCAACGCGACATTGACAAGCTGAAGAGCCGCTTCGAATAGCCGCATCCCCGCATCCGGCGGGAGCGCGTGACGCAGACAGCAAACATGGCGCTTACAGCCGTCAACAGGCATGGCTCTTAGCCACAAAGAAATCATGCAAACAAAAAAAACGAAGCCGTTGCAACGATTTCGCTGCAACGGCTTCGGCTTACCAGTAAGTGAAGTAAGGAAGTTTGCCATAAGCCGGGTTCTGTACTTCGTGGTAATCGCGGGCGCGTAAGCGACACCCTCCCACTGAAGTGACAATCATCTATCTAGGCCACGCATTGCTGCGGGGCTCAAGCGACCAACCCGAACGCGTCCCGGGCCAGGACTTGCAGCCGGAAGCTGCGTGCGTTCCTTTTGGGTCTTGCTCCAGGTGGGGTTTACCAGGACATAAGTCGCCATATGTCCTCGTGGTCTCTTACACCACGGTTCCACCCTTGCCTGATCGTGACCGGAGGTCACGCCATCGGCGGTCCATTTCTGTGGCACTATCCTTCAACTCGCGTTGACTGGACGTTATCCAGCACCCTGCCCTGTGGAGCCCGGACTTTCCTCTCGCGGGCCGAGCCCGCCAGCGATTGTCTGTCAAACTTCCTTGACGTAAAAGATAGTATATCAAAACGCATGCGCGGAACACAATACGAAATGATTGGCATTCGCCGTCAAGTCCGTCACATCGTCCGGAACGGATCGGTCGGCGCGGTTGAGGCGAACACGTTCGTCGCGTATCCGGCTTGACGCAGCCCGTCGCGCAGATACGAAGCGAGTTTCTCCTTCATGATCTCCTCGGCGTGATGACCGGGATCGATGATGCATATGCCGTCCGCCAGCGCATCCTGCGCCGTGTGGTAATCGATATCTCCGCTGACGAAGACATCCGCTCCGGCCCGAACCGCATCCCGAACGTATTTGCTGCCGGAACCGCCGAGCACGGCCACCTTGCGGATCATCGTCTCCGGCGATCCGACGACGCGGACGGCCGGGACGTTCAATGCACGCTTCACCTGTTCCGCAAACGCCGCGAGGGTCACCGGTTCCTGAAGTTTGCCGACTCTTCCCAGTCCAAGTGTTTTGCCTTTCAACGCAACCTCGTACAGGTCATAGGCCACTTCCTCATACGGATGCGCCGCCAGCATCGCCTGCACGACGTTGTTCCGCACGCTTTCCGGGACGATGGTCTCAACCCGCATCTCTTTTACAGATTCGAGCTTCCCCTTTTCTCCGATATACGGGTTCGTCCCTTCGCGAGGCAGGAATGTCCCCGTTCCTTCGAGATTGAAACTGCAATGGCTGTAATTGCCGATCCAGCCCGCGCCCGCCTCGAAGATGGCATTCAGGACGCGCTCATGGTGATCGTGCGGCACGAACACGACCAGTTTATACAATTTTTCCGCCCGCGTTTCCTTCAGCGGCTTCACATCGGCAAGCCGCAGCGCTTCAGCCATCCAGTCATTCAGTCCGCCCTCGGCGACATCCAGATTCGTATGCGCCGCGTAGACGGCGATGTCGTGCTTGATCAGCTTCACGAGCTTGCGTCCCGCCGGATCATCCGACAACAGTTGGGCGATCGGCCGGAAGATGACCGGATGATGGGCGATGATGAGATCGGCCTGTTCACGGATCGCCTCATCGACCACCGCATCGGTTACTTCCAGCGCCACCATCACGTTTTTCACCTCTTTGTGAAGCGTGCCGACCTGCAATCCGACTTTGTCCCACTCCTCGGCATACTGTTTCGGCGCCAGGCGTTCGACCATGCGAATTACAGTCTGACCGTGTGCGTACATCCGCAACCCTCCTGTTCCTCTTTCCATTCCATATGCGTTCTTATGTGTCGTTCATGTTCATAATCCCGTAACCGCCTGTTTCGCGCGACTGTCGCGCCTCCCTCAACAAGCCGGTGGTCTGAACGGAGCCCGATCTCACCGATCTGAGGCGCCGTTTTGCCGGCATGACCGCTCGGTGTTCGTGCGCTCACGCCTCTTGCTCCTGACCCCGCAGCACGTTTGCGATCTTGCCGATCGATTCTTCGACCTCACGCAAGCGCTGCGCCGATTGCGGAGAGGAGGCCTGGGCGGCGATGGTTCGCCGGATCTTCTCCAATTTTTCTTTCTCCTCCCTCAGCTTGCGCACAAACTCCGGCTCCATCCGTTCCACCAAGTACGGCCCGAGTCGAATGAGATCTTCACGCGCCAAGCGATATCCGGAAGGCAACGTACGTTCCCTGTACACATCCTCCTGCGTCCGGTCCGCATAAGGCGCCTGCACCGCCTTCAGGATGACATATGCGATGCCGTCTTCTTCCACGATCCGCTCCTCGTCCAACACGTAGTCGTGCTCGAGAAGCCATCGGCGAACGGCGTCTTCCGCGACATTGGGCTGCAGGATCAGGGTTCGCACATGCGCCAAAACACCTTTCTCATCCTGATCCAGAATGTTCACGATCAGACCGCCGCCCATGCCGGCGATCGTTATCGCATCCGCCTCTCCCGGCGCAAGAACGCGCAGGCCGTCTCCGCGTCGCACGGAGACGGATGATTCTAGTCCGGCTTTCCGCACCTGACGCAGAGCCGCTTCATACGGTCCCAAGTTTAATTCTCCGGCCACCGCTTTGCGAATCCGGCCTTGCTGAACAAGATAAACCGGCAGGAGCGCATGATCCGTCCCGATATCCGCAAGCGCGCTTCCGTCCGGCACGAGTTCGGCGATCGTCGCGAGCCGTTTGGAAAGTTTGATCATATGTCCACACCCAACCTACTTTCTTCTCTTTTGCCGCCAGACAAGCAACCCGGCGGCGGCGATGAGCTTTCCGGTCATGACGAGCAGCGGCCCGGCCGCCGCAAGTTCCGTAAGGTCTCCGGACACGGCGAGCATGCATTCAGGCCCCGACAAGCAAAGGAAACTCATCGCGATCATCGCCCGGGCCGTCGAATCATTCACCGTTCTGACGATCCGGCCAAGCCATAAGAATAACACGGCGGCGGCAATCCAGGCAACCTGTATCCCGATGCCGTACAGCGACCCCGATACGTCGGCCAACACCCAGCCGTAAATAAACGCCGTCCCGAGCAAGCCGCACAACTGGAACGATGTCAGGCGAAGGTACGCGCCGAGTGCAAACCAGATCGCACAGCATACGCTCAAATACCCGAGCGCCCTGAACGGAGTATACCAGCCGTGTTCCATCAACAGCCACTCGCCTGCGGCCAGAATGATCAGGCTTCCCGCTCCCAGACTGAGATAGGCGAGCGGGACGCTGACGGCCCTCAGAAACATCCCCGCAATCAGCAGCACGATCACGCCGACGATTGCGGAAGTGATTTGCATTGGCAGAGGAAAAGCGTTAAAATAAGTAGCGAAGATCGAAATTATGGTAATAACTCCAAGTGCTAGGGCCCACATGAGCGATCTTCGGACTCGTGATCCTTTGGTACGATACGCTGCGGTTGCAGCGTGTTCGCCGTCGTTGCCGTACAGATTCAGCAGGAAGTCGCAATAGTGTTCCGGCAACAGCCTGTGCTTCTTCCAGTACAGGATTTCGCGGATGATGACCGCTCGCTTGTCCTGACTCATCTTAATCACCTCGCGATGGCGGATCGGTTAATCGCATCATGCCGAAACAATCGGCGGATCGCTCGATAAAGGCCCCTGGCGGAAAAACTTGGCGGAACATTTGTCGGAAAACTTCGCTGTTTGCAAAAAAACCCTTCTGCGCAGTGGCAGAAAGGGTCTTGCAAACATGTTCGATGAGCGTGACTGTTCGCAAACGTCCGATAGCCGGTTATTCCAGAAAATCTTTCAGCCGTTTGCTCCGGCTCGGATGACGAAGTTTGCGAAGCGCCTTGGCCTCGATCTGCCGGATGCGCTCCCGTGTGACGCCGAAGACTTTGCCGACTTCTTCCAGTGTTCTCGTGCGGCCGTCGTCGAGTCCGAAGCGCAGTCGGAGCACGTTTTCTTCCCGCTCCGTCAGCGTTTCCAGCACATCTTCCAATTGTTCTTTCAACAGTTCATAAGCGGCGGCATCCGCAGGTGCGGGCGCATCGGAATCTTCGATGAAGTCTCCGAGGTGCGAATCGTCTTCTTCGCCGATCGGCGTCTCCAACGATACGGGTTCCTGAGCGATCTTCATAATCTCGCGCACCTTTTCCGGACTGAGATCCATTACGGCGGCGATCTCTTCCGGCGTAGGCTCGCGCCCGTATTCTTGCAGCAGCTGCCTGGATACTCTGATCAGCTTGTTGATCGTCTCCACCATATGAACGGGTATGCGGATCGTGCGCGCCTGATCGGCGATCGCCCTGGTGATCGCCTGGCGAATCCACCAGGTTGCATAGGTGCTGAACTTGAAGCCTTTCATATGATCGAACTTCTCAACCGCTTTGATGAGACCCATATTGCCTTCCTGGATCAGATCGAGGAATAGCATGCCGCGGCCGACATACCGTTTGGCTATGCTCACGACGAGCCGGAGATTGGCTTCCGCAAGGCGGCGCTTGGCATCTTCATCGCCTTGTTCGATGCGCTTGGCCAGTTCGATCTCTTCTTCCGGCGCGAGCAGGGGCACTCGGCCTATCTCCTTCAGATACATTCTCACAGGATCGTTGATCTTGATTCCCGGCGGCAAAGACAGATCGTCGTCATACGCAGACTCATCGGGATCTTCATCATCGACCCGGATCTGATCGATCTCCTCATGATCGTTTACGATATCGATGCCGAGATCCGCCAGTTGTTCAAAAAACTCATCCATCTGATCGGGGTCCTGGTCAAAAGGGCTCAACCGCTCCATGATATCTTTATAGGTCAGCGCATGTTGTTTTTTGCCGAGCTCAATCAGCTGCTGCTTGACCTGTTCCAATGTAAGTTCCGTATCGTGTTCCGTGTCTGATTTGCTAACCATGGTCCAACTCCCTCCTCCCTGAAATTGACTTAATGCTGCATTTCCTTCAGCTTCTTTTCCAGGGTGATAATCTCGCTTGCAATCTGAACCGCGCGTTCCGTGTCGCCTGTACGTTCCGCCCGGTGCAGCTGCTCTTTTTTCTGCTCAATCGCCAACAGCATGGGTGCCTTCCTGATCTGTTGAATATGATCCTCCAGCGCTCGCTCATTCATCACTTTGGCAACTTCGATCATCGAGATCGAACTTGCAAGCCGTTCCAGCTCATCGTCATGGAGCATCCGAATGAATGCCGGCAGCTCAAGCACATCGTGTTCCGTGTAATAGCGATATATATAAGCAGCCAACGCTGCGTGAGCATCGATATTGAACGCGTCTCCCAACCGCTCCTGAACGAACCGCGCGATGCCCGCATCCTGCATCATGGCGGCCAGCAAATTGCGCTCTGCATTATAATATGCCGGACGCAGTGCGGGAAGTGTAGCCTCTTCTCTCCTGTCATTCATACCATTATTCCACGGTTTTCCTATATTATCCCCGTCTCGTTTGTTTTTTTGCGCATGCTCGACCGCCTGCAGCATCTCCTGCTTCAACGTATCCATCGATATATGATATTCATCGGCGAGATCTTTTAGATAATATTCCCGTTCCACAGGAGATTGCAGAGCGCCGATGATCCTCATCGCCGCGCGTATGTATCTCAGCCTGCCGTCTTCGCTGGTGAGCCTGTAGTTCTTTTTCAGATAATCCAGTTTGAAGCGGACGGAGGAAACCGCCCCCTGGATCACTTCCGTGCGAAATCGTTCGGAGCCGTGCCGGCGAATGTATTCGTCCGGATCGAGCTTATCGGGCAGGACCGCCACATTCACCGTAAGACCGGCTTGCTCGAGCAGCGACAGGCTCTTGTAAGCCGCGTTTACTCCGGCGTCGTCTCCGTCGTAGCAGATGACGACCCGGGAGACGTGACGCTTGATCAGCTTCACATGATCTTCCGTCAGCGAAGTTCCCATGGTGGCAACTCCGTTGTGCACACCGGCTTCCCAAGCTTTGATCACATCGGCGTAACCTTCGAACAGGACGATCTGATTGCTTTTGCGGATTGCGGATTTCGCTTGGTGGAATTGGTACAGCATGCGGCTTTTGTGGAATAGCAACGTTTCGGGAGTATTGAGATACTTGGGTTGCACATCCTCGCCCAGCGATCTGCCGGCGAACGCAACAATTTGGCCTTTCGCGTCATGCAGCGGAAACATGACCCGGTCGCGGAATCGATCGTAATACTGCTTTCGTTCCTCATGAAAAACAAGCAATCCGCCGCTTTCCATCAGCGGCAGAGAGAACGATCTCTTTTCCAGAAACTGCGCCAGCGCGTCCCACATATTGGGCGCGTAGCCGATCTGGAAGCTGGCGATCAGTTTATCGTGGAATCCTCTGTTTCGGAGATATTCAAGCGCCGGTTTCCCTTGTTCCGTGTTCATCAAAATATAATGAAACCATTTGGCGGCCAGCTCATGAGCCTGAAGGAGCTGTTTCCGCTCGGCGGCATGTTCGTCTTGCGCCGCCGCGGCGCCCGCCTCCCACGTGATGGGAATGCCGGCCTCTTCCGCAAGCATCTTCACCGCTTCCGGAAATGAGATCCCCTCGATCTCCATCAAGAACTTGATGACCTCACCGCCTTTACCGCAACCGTAACAGTAAAAAATCTGCTTCTCGGGGGTTACCGTAAAGGACGGCGTCTTCTCGGAGTGAAACGGGCAAAGGCCTTTCAAATACTTGCCTTGCTTCGTCAAATGAACATACTTTGATACGACTTCCACGATATTGGTGTGTCTGAGGACGGCAGCGATGACGTCATCAGGAATCCTTTGCATCCTTACCACCTTCACCCCATCTTAACACCGTTCTTAGTATTCGCTAGATTCGGCCGTTTTCCTTCTGAGCTTGCAAAACTTTTGTCAGATGGTGTAGAAAATTGTGCCGGTCCCATTCCGTCATCGCACGCGGTCCTTTCGTCCTCAAACCGCCGCGCCGAGCCCTCGCTCCAGCATGCCGGCTCGCCAGCAAGAAATCGATATTGTGCGCCGTATACATCTGGCCCCGAAACGACATCGCGATCGCTCCCTTGCCGAGCGCAAGCGCGGCAACGCCGAAATCTTGCGTAATGACGATATCGCCGTCCCGCACATGGTTGGCGATATACAGGTCGACCGCCTGGTCTGAACGGTCGACCTGAACGACCTGCACAATCTCGGAAGGTTCGATATGATGCGCGTATGAGGCGACCATCAGCACGGGTATGTGATACATGTCCGCCGCCGTGATGATCTCCCGTTTCACCGGACAAGCGTCCGCATCGACGATGATGCGCGGCTGCTTATGTTCGATCGGAACCACCAATTTCCCTAAAAATTACGTTACTATTATATACGCCCAGCATCCAAAAAATCCTGCTTTCATCCGAATGCGCCCCGAAACCGCCTCTCAAGCCGACCATACGATCCGGTTGAAGTCCGCAAACCGTCTCAGATCGCGGTCGATCAAGCGCAGCAAACTCAAGCGGTTGGCGCGAATGCGCTCATCTTCCGCCATGACCATGACGGAATCGAAAAACGCGTTGATCGGTTCGGACAAGGAGGACAAGTCGCTCAACGCCTCCCGCTCTTCCCCGTTAGCCATGTGCGCCTCGTAAGCGGCATGCGCCTTTTTCCACGCATCGTAGAGCGACCGCTCAGCCTCTTCCCTAAACAGCGCCTCATCCGGCGCTTCGTCGGCATCCGCCTTAGCCGCCAGATTCATCACCCGCGTGAACGAATCGCAGATCTGTTTCATATCGTTCCCGCTTCGTACGGCTTCGGACAGCACGCGGCAGCGGCGCACCGCGCTTCCCACGTCCGAGAAGCCTCCCGCCATCACCGCATCGACGACATCGTAGCGCGCGATCTCGCCGAGCACGTTTTTCACGCGCAGTCCGAAAAATTCCTCCATATCGCGCAAAATGTCCGCATCGCCCCGCTTGAACGCTTCGCTGCGGGATTCCTTATGAATGCCGAGCGCAATGCCGAACAACTGCTTCAGACCGACCGGAAGCCGGTGATCCAGCACGGTCTGCACGATGCCCTGCGCCTGTCTGCGAAGAGCGTACGGGTCTTGCGAGCCGGTCGGGATGATGCCGATCGCGAAGCATCCCGCGATCGTGTCGATCTTGTCGGCGATGCTGACAATCGCGCCGGGCAGCGAAGCGGGCGTCGAGTCCGACGCATGGCGCGGCTGATAGTGCTCGTTGATTGCCGCCGCGACCGCCTCCGGCTCTCCGGCCTTGCGCGCGTAGTCCGTCCCCATCACGCCCTGCAGTTCGGGGAACTCGTACACCATCTGCGTGACGAGGTCGAATTTGCAGATTGCCGCCGCGCGGCGGATCGTTTCCAGCTCGGCGCCGCCGATGCGGCAAAGGTTCGCCAGCTCGTCCGCAATCTTGCGGATGCGCCGCACTTTGTCGCCGATCGTCCCGAGTTCCTCATGGAAAACGATCTGTTCCAGCTTGGACAGCGCCTGATCGATCGGCATCTTCAAGTCTTCTTCATAGAAAAACTTCGCATCGGAAAGGCGGGCCCGCAGCACTTTTTCGTTGCCGCGCGCGACCTGCTCAAGCGACCGGTCGTCGCCGTTGCGCACGGTGATAAAATGCGGCAGCAGTTTGCCCTCGCGGTCCAGCACCGGGAAGTAGCGCTGATGCTCCCGCATCGACGTGATGAGCACTTCCTGCGGGATGTTGAGGAACGACGCATCGAAGCTGCCCGTGAGCACCGTCGGATATTCCACGAGGTACAGCACTTCTTCCAGAAGATCGTCGTTGATCGGCACCGTCCATCCGCGTTCTTCGGCCAGCCGTTCGATCTGCGAGACGATCATGTCCCTGCGCTGCCCAATATCCGCGATGACATACTGTTCGTTCAATTTCGCGATGTATTCGCCCGGTTCGGACAACTCCACGGCTTTGCCCAGGAATCGGTGTCCTTGCGTAACGCGCCCGGAGCGGACGCCCGCGATCTCGAGGTCGATAACGTTCTTGCCGTGCAGCGCAACGATCCAGCGGATCGGACGAACGAATCGCAGATCATGGGAACCCCAGCGCATATTTTTCGGGAAGGCCAGGGATGTGATGATCGCCGTCAGTCCTTCCGCCAGCAGGCTTGCCGTGTCGCGGCCGGCGTGTTCCTTTTTCGCGTATACGTACTCGACGCCGTTCACCGTTTTCACATACAGCGATTCCGGTTCGACGCCCTGGCTGCGCGCAAACCCGAGCGCGGCTTTCGTCCAGTTGCCCTGTTCGTCGAGCGCGATTTTCTTCGCGGGACCTTTGCTTTCTTCGCTGATGTCCTCCTGCCGGTCCGCCGCCTGCTTCACATATACCGTCAGTCTGCGCGGCGTCGCGTACGCGTCAATCCCGGCGTGAGCGATGCGCATCTCCTGCAGCCAGGCGGCCGTCTTGTCCGCCAGCTGGCGAATCGCCCCGCTCAGAAAACGCGCCGGCACTTCTTCCAGTCCGATCTCCAACAAAATATCATTTGCCATCGTTCGCCACCTCCTTGACCGCCTCCGGCTTACGCTGAAGCAGCGGGAATCCCAATCTTTCTCTCGACTCGTAATAAGCTTTGGCGACCTGGCGCGCCAGATTGCGCACGCGCATGATGTAGCCCGTCCGCTCCGTCACGCTGATCGCGCCTCGCGCATCGAGCAGATTGAACGTGTGGGAGCATTTCAACACGTAGTCGTAAGCGGGCAATACAAGCCCCGCTTCCATCGCGCGTTTCGCCTCGGTCTCATACATGTTGAACAGCGTGAACAGCATCTTCACATCCGACACCTCGAAGGTGTACGCGGACTGCTCCACTTCGTTCTGGTGAAAGACGTCGCCGTATGTGATGCCGTCCACCCATTCGAGTTCGTACACGTTCTCCTTGTCCTGTATGTAGGAAGCGAGCCGTTCCAATCCGTAGGTGATTTCCACCGAGACAGGCGACGTGTCGAGTCCTCCGACCTGCTGGAAATAGGTGAATTGCGTCACCTCCATGCCGTCCAGCCACACTTCCCAGCCGAGTCCCCATGCGCCGAGCGTCGGAGACTCCCAGTTGTCTTCGACGAACCGGATGTCGTGATGCAGCGGATCGATGCCCAGACGTTTCAGGCTCTCGAGATAAATGTCCTGAATGTTGTCGGGCGACGGCTTCATGATCACCTGAAACTGATGATGCTGATACAGCCGGTTCGGATTTTCGCCGTACCTGCCGTCCGTCGGGCGGCGGGAAGGCTCGACATAAGCGACGTTCCACGGCTCCGGTCCGATGCTCCTGAGAAACGTCATCGGATTCATTGTTCCGGCGCCTTTCTCAACGTCGTACGGTTGCACCAGGATGCAGTTCTGTTCCGCCCAAAATTGTTGCAGCGTCAAGATCATCTGTTGAAAGTTCATGCTTTCACACTCCTTCATATCTCGTCTGTATCGGATCAAACGAATCGCCGCGACGGCCGCAGCGTGTCATTCATGTAATGCGATCTCGTGCGATTCAAGCAGGATCGTTTCCATCCCTGAAAATCAAGCCTGAAGATGAAACCGGAAGGGCAAGCGGCACCGTACGGCCCTTTGGCGAACGGATTGTGAACCGAAACGATCGTCGATCGATCGTGAACGGCAATCGCGAATAAGCCGAGATGTGTTCCGGCGCACGAAAAAACTCCCGTCCATATGCCAACTGAAAGCATAGGGACGAGAGTGATTGACTCCCGCGGTTCCACCCTAAATTGACAGGTGCCGGCCATGCACCGTCCACTTTTCCAAGCAATGCGCTCCGGAACGCCGTTCACCGCTTCGCCATGCCGGGCTTGCACCGTCCCCGGCTCGCTGGGATGACGCCAATCGGTTACTCCTTTCCTTCACAGCGCTATGTATATTGCCTGACGCGCATATATTCCGTGCATAGGATCGCCGTCAGCTATCCGTTCTCAGGAAATACTTTCTGGCCGATGACGCTCACCATTATAGCACGTTCATGTATTGACGTCAAAGCGTTGCCGCTTTAACTGATCGATCAAATCCCGCGATTTCCATCGCGCATGCAGATGAGCGTCCATATAGGAGCGAATGAATCGCTGAACCCGCTCTTTGTTCGCATCGGAAACCTGGATTTGCCCGACGCGCCGCAGATCGATCTGCTGGAAGGCGCGCAATAGTTTGAGGACGGCGGGCGCCGCGTCGACCGCCTGCGCGTCGCGCTCCCGGCATCGCGCGCACACCGTTCCGCCGTGCACGACGCTGAGCGAAGTAAGCTCATGTGACGCGCCGCCGCACAGGACGCATGCGTTCAGTTCCGGCTGGAATCCCGCCACCGAAAGCATGTTCATCTCCATCACATGAACGATCACCGCCGCGTCCTTGCCGTCTTCCATCGCCCGGAATGCCGCCAGCAGCTGCTCGAACAACGCGGGCAGGGCTTCTCCTTCTTCCGTCAGCCGGTTCACAAGTTCCGAGATATAAGCCGCGTATGCGGACAGCATCAAATCTTCTCTGAGCTTGTGATGGGAAGCGATAAGTTCACCCGCATTGATCGTCCCCATCGCTTGCGGCGAGCTTTTGAAGACGATGAATTGCGCATAAGTAAAGGGCTGGGACAGGGCCGCAAGACGGCTCTTCACCTTTTTCGCGCCGCGAGCCATCATGCTCTGCCTGCCCATCTCCCGTGTGAATACGCTGAGGATCCGGTTTCCTTCCCCGTAATCCGTCGCGCGGATGACGATCCCTTCCACTTTCGAAAGCATACGAAACTCAAATCCTCACATCCATTCATTTTCCTCCGGTGTTTCTTCATCCAAACGTTCCACGCCATGTTCGTTCCAATCGTCCCTCTGTGATTCCTTGTACAACATGTAGGCATCTACATCTCCGGTCATCGTGAATACTTTCCAGGAAAACTCTCTCATTCGTATTCATCCTTTCACATCAGGAAATTGAAATACCCGAACACGGGGATGCGTGCAACAGATCTGGAAATGATGAGTTTCGCCATGTCGTTCATAGCATTGATCGATCGCCGCACGCGTATCCCATGTAATTAGTGGCATGGATGAGAATGCATACATGTTTATCGTACTTCATTTTTACTCTTTTCGAAAGCCCAAATCTCGCAGTACAAGCTCCTGATTCCGCCAATCTTTTTTCACTTTCACCCACAATTCCAGATATATGCGCGATCCGAGCAAAGCTTCAATGTCCTGACGCGCCAACCGCCCGATCTCTTTCAGCATCGCCCCCTGCTTCCCGATGACGATGCCCTTCTGCGATTCGCGTTCGACGAAGATTACGGCGCCGATGCGGACGACCCCGTTATCCTGCACAACCATTTCTTCAACTTTGACGGCCACCGAATGGGGCACCTCGTCGAACGTCGCGTGCATCAGCTTCTCGCGGATCAGCTCGGCTACGATGAACTGCTCCGGATGATCGGTAATCTGATCGTCCGGATAATATTTCGGCCCTTCCGGCAAACGTCGCACGATCTGTTCGATCAGCGTCGGCACATTGTTGCCCAACATGGCCGAGACCGGGATGAATTCGGCGAACTCGTAGATCTCCCTGTACTGGTCGATGATCTCCAGCAGTTTTTCCGGATGGACGAGATCGATTTTATTCATCACGCAAAATACTGGCGTCCGCACCTTTTCGAACTGTTTCATGATGAATCGGTCGCCCGGTCCCAACTCTTCGCTTACATCGATCAGGAACAGGATCAAATCGACCTCGTTCAGCGTCGACGTAGCCGTCTGCACCATATAATCGCCGAGTTTGGACTTAGGCTTGTGAATGCCCGGCGTGTCGATGAACACGATCTGCGCGTCATCCGCCGTGTACACCGCCTGAATCCTGTTGCGCGTCGTCTGCGGCTTATCCGACATGATCGCGATTTTTTGTCCGACGATCTGGTTCAGAAGCGTCGATTTGCCGACATTCGGCCTTCCCACGATCGTCACAAAACCCGAACGGAATGGCGTCTTGCCCATGTTCATTCCCCTTCTTCCGTGTTGACTGAATCATGCTCACCTTGCAAAGCGCGCGCGGTAAACGCGCCGGGCAGCAGCTCCGCCGCCGTCGTGCGAACCGCCTGCCCCTTCATATTGCCCAGAATAATCGGCATATGCGGATCGCACAGCTCGCCGATCACCTGGCGGCATGCGCCGCACGGCGTGATCGGCAGGTCCGTCTCCCCGACGACGGCCAGCATCCGATACGTACGCGGCTTCGCTCCCCGCGATACCGCATGGAACAACGCCGATCGCTCCGCGCAATTCGAGCTTCCGTACGCCGCGTTCTCGACATTGCATCCCGCGTACACCGTTCCGTCTCCGGCGCGCACCGCGCTGCCGACGCGAAAGCGGGAATACGGCGCATACGCATGCTCGCGGGCCTGCATCGCCAGATGCAAGAGCTCGCGTTCGTCATCGCGCAGTTCTTGTTGAGAGATGATCTGAAACGGCATCGGCTTCCACTCCTGTCTCCCATCGTTCCTTTTTGAATCGCGTTTCGAAACCGAATCGTCCGCGCGCCGCCGGCCGGTAAACGCGCTCCCCGCGAGAAAGAGCAACGCCAGAGAAGCGATCGCCGACGGGGCGGTGATATGGGCCGGCTGCAGCGTACGGGACTCGGCAATCTCGTAAAACAGCGGAAAAAAGACGATGATGCCCGTCACAAGGGCAAAAAAAGCAGTCACCGTGACGGCGGCTGCGGCGACATCTTTTGCAATCTTGGCGAGAGGATGAGGATGCGGGCCGGCAAGATCGACGGCCGCCTCAATCGCCGTATTCAGCAATTCGCAAATGATAACGGCGAAAGCAACGGCCGTGACGAACAGCGTCTCGGATGCCGTTAAAGGCAGCCAAAACGTCAGAACGGCAACGACCGCCGCGGCCAGCATGTGAAACCTTAGATTCCGCTGCGTTCGGTACGCATGCCTCAATCCTTGAAACGCATAAGAGAAACTGGACAACGTTTTGCGCATACCCGGCATCATCTCACCAAACCCGCACGATTCAGGATAGCTTCCTGCTTGGCGAACATCTCCTTCTCCGCTTCCTCCGTATCGTGATCATACCCGAGCAGGTGAAGAAAACCGTGGACGAACAAAAACCCGATCTCGCGCTCGAGGCTGTGCCCGTATTCCTCGCTCTGGGCTTTGGCCCGTTCAACCGAGATGATGATATCGCCCAGCATCGCTTGCGGCGACTGCTCGTCCTCATCGAAACGGATGTCGATCTCTCCCTCTCCTTGTTCCAGCATCGCAAACGACAACACATCGGTGGGGCGGTCGATTTGCCGGTAAGTCCGGTTCAGTTCATGGATTTGCTCGTCGTCCACGAACGTGAGGGCGACTTCGCCGTCATCCACCTGTTCGCTTTCGCAAGCGAGATGAAGCAGGCGTTCAAGCATCGAGATCCACTGATCCGGAATCTCCAACTTCTCTTGCTCATTTATGCATGTAAGGGTTACAGTCATACGATTCTCCTTGTCCAATCATCATGTTGTGTTAAGTCGAATGCGATTCGATGCTCCGATGCCCGTCGGGGCCTGTTGCGGTGGCATCAGAGTCTTTCGCCGGCCTGTGACCTTCAGGCGGAGTTCGTCGTATCCGACCGTTGCTCGGGCTTCTTCGGCATTTCGGGATACGCGATCCGCGAATGGAAGATGCCGAGAAGCGACTCCTTGAGCGATTTTCCGATGATCTCCAGCTCGCGCATCGTCAGATCGCATTCGTTGAACTGGTTGTCCTCGAGCTTGTCCCGAATGATCTTGTCGACCAGCGCGCTGACCTGTTCGACCGACGGGTTGTGCAGCGAGCGGACGGCGGCTTCCACCGAATCCGCGATGCCGACGATCGCCGCTTCCTTGGTCTGGGCTTTCGGGCCCGGGTAACGGTAATCGTCCTCCGTGAAATCGATCGGCTCACCGCGTTCCTCCGCTAGTTTGATCGCTTTATGATAAAAATATTTGAGCAGTGTCGTGCCGTGATGCTGTTCCGCAATATCGCACAGCTGCTTCGGCATCTTGTATTCGCGCAGCATTTGTTCCCCGTCGCGGGCGTGCGCGATGATGATTTCCTTGCTCAGGCTCGGCTCGATCTCGTCGTGCGGATTCCCCATATTGCCCTGATTTTCGATGAAATAGCTCGGCCGCTTCGTCTTCCCGATATCGTGATAGAACGATCCGACACGGCACAGAAGGCCGTTCGCTCCGATCGCCTCCGCAGCCGCTTCGGCCAGATTGCCGACCATGACGCTGTGGTGGTACGTTCCCGGCGTCTCGACGAGCAATTTGCGCAAAAGCGGATGGTTCGGATTGGAAAGCTCGATCAGTCTGAGCGGTGAAAGAATGCCGAAGGACACTTCGAAGAACGGCAGCAAACCGATCACCAGCACCGCCGTAAGCATGCCGCTTGCCAATACGAACACGATCGACAGCACGATCTTCTCGATCTCGCCGAACTCGTTTTGCAGCAGGACGATGCTGAGCAATCCGAGAGCTCCCGCCAGCGACACCAGCAAGCCCGTCTTCAAAATCGCGGAGCGCTGACTCGCTTTCTGAATGGCGAACACCGACACGAAACATACGATGAGCGCGACGAACCCGTAATGGAAATTGAACAGCATTTCGTTCGTCGGCGTATTGTAGATGACGCTCGCGATCACGGCAAAGATGACCGAACTGATCAACGCCAGCGGGGCGTCGAGCAGGATGGCGATCAACATGCTGCCGAGGGCAACGGGAGCAAGATAGGCCACGTACTGAAAATCCTGCCCTTGCCCGAGGGCGACGATCCTCATCACGATCACATTGATGATATAGATGAGCAGCAGCATGAGCAACTGCGCGTTGTTGCTTCGTATGTTCAGGTTGCTGCGATAAATGTACCAGTATAGGGTAGCGGTCAACAGCAGAATGAACATGATCAGGCCGAGTTGAGCGGCAAGATTAATCTCCGACCGCAGCAGGTCGTGATCCTGCAAGAGCTGGTACAATTCCGGAGTGATCAGCTGGCCCTGCTGAATGAGCACGTCGTTCTTCTGGATATATATGGGCTCCACGCTGTTTCGCGCTTCTTCTTTGGCCTGGACGGTCGCCTCCGCATCGTTGAACCTGTTCGGCGTGATGACGAAGCGAATGATCTCCTGCGCGATCTCGCGCGTCAACGCCGAGTTGAGCGGGGAAGCGTTTACCAATTCCGCGACCTTGGCGCGAGCCGTCTCCGCATTTTCGATCGGCTCGCTCATGAGGCGCTCGACGATCTGCACCGCGACCGGCTCCATCTGCTCCAGGTTCTCCTGCGTCAATCTCGTAAACTTGTAATACGATTCTTGCGGGATGCGGTATTGCTGATCCCGCACGGCGGCTCGGACGGCCGCAAGCACCGACTGGTTGTACGTTCCCGACGATTCCCACGCCTTGATCTTCTTGTCGAAAAAGTCTTCGTATTCCGCCGGAAAAACGGACGGGAACAGCGCATTCCGGTCATTCGTCGTAAACGAGGAATCGGAATTGATCTGTTCCAATTTATCGAACAAAACGCCCAGCAACTGGACATTTTGCATCTGAACGACGGTATAAACAGGCTGCACCTTGTCGGCGGCTTCGTCCTGCGCTTTGCGGGTGGCCGCTTCATTATAGATCTGCTTGGGCGCCAGAATCGTCGATTCGCTGACGTGTCCGGGTTCGATGTCGTAAGTTTCCGGCAAAATCTTGTCCTGAATGGAAACATAGAAGAGCACGGCCATGCAGACGTACAGCGCGATCCGCACGCCGAAGCTGTTCTTCCAGCCGCTCCATATCGAAGTTTTGCCGTTGCTCGCTGAGTTCGAACTGTGCCGGGCAGTCTTTGCTTGCTTCATAAGCACAAGTCCTTTCTATGCTTGTTTGTCTTTCTCGTTGTAAGCCATGATGATCTTCTGGACGAGACTGTGGCGAACGACGTCCTGCTCCGTAAAATAAATGAACCCGATCTCTTCGATCCCTTTCAGGATGCGTTCCGCTTCGATCAGACCGCTCGTTTTGCCGCGCGGCAGGTCGATCTGGGTAATATCGCCGGTGATCACCATCTTCGAACCGAATCCAAGCCTGGTCAAAAACATCTTCATCTGTTCCGGCGTCGTGTTCTGCGCTTCGTCGAGGATGATGAACGAATCGTCCAGCGTTCTTCCGCGCATGTATGCCAGCGGAGCGATCTCGATCAAGCCTCGTTCCATCGACTTGACCACCTGCTCTGGTCCTAGTATGTCGTTAAGTGCATCATACAATGGTCTCAGATACGGGTCAACCTTTTCCTGCAAATCTCCCGGCAAAAATCCCAGACTTTCTCCCGCTTCCACAGCGGGTCTCGTCAGGACGATGCGCTTCACCGATCCTTCCTTCAGAGCAACCACAGCAAGGACGACGGCGAGATACGTCTTGCCCGTCCCCGCAGGCCCGATGCCGAACACGATGTCCTTTTTGCGGATGGTGGAAACGTAATGGCGCTGGCCGATCGTCTTGACGCGAATCGGTTTGCCGCGATAGGTAGAAGCGATCTCATCCTTGTACAGATCAAGCAGTTCATCCGCCTGCAGCGTACGGCTCAGCTCGATCGCGTATGTAACATCGCGTTCGTTGAGCTGATGACCGTTCCGTATCAGCGACAGAAGCACGCGGAACAGCTGCTCCAGACTTGCCAGTTCATCGCTGTCCCCGCGGATGATGATCTCTTCGTCGCGGGACATGATCCTCGCCTGGAATTGCTGTTCGATGATTTTCAGAAACCTGTCCTGCGGCCCGTACAACGCCAAGCCTTCCGCCATGCTTTTCAGCTTGATCTGGATCGAATTGTCCGTCTTGTGCAAACTCTCTACTCCTTACTACTCTTTCTTGTTGTGTTTGGTTTCCAAGTCTTCCATATCCGTATACACGATCGGTCGTTCCGTGCTGATGATATGTTCGACTTCGTAAAGTACTTTCATATAAACTTTACCATTGTCCATGTTTTCATGCAAAATGTTTTCGCTGTGAATGCGCGCGTCCGTTCCGAATCTCGCCAATATGTCGGCCCTGGCTTGCGCCAATCCGATCTGTTTGGCGATTTCAGCGCCGATTTGAAATTCCTCCGTTCGCACTTCTTTCGTATGTTCGGTCATCCATCCGATCGGGAGAGAAACGTTGCGCCATCTCAGCATGCTGCGCTCGGCAAGCGTAACCTCCTGCGCATATCCGCTTTTTCCGTAACCGGTAATCTGAAGGGCGCGGTTGCCGAACACAAGGTAAAATTTCTCATGTTCATTCCCCGTGTACACCTTGCGGTTTTGCGTCAGCGGCACGCGGATCTCATACTCGTGCCATACGAGGCCTCTGACCTCTCCCTTCGCCACCACGACCTGCTTCATTTCTTCGTCCCCGATGATGCCGGAGATGAGGATATCTCCTTTTTTCACCCGCGTATTGCGCCGCACCACCGGTTTGCCGCGTTCCGCGAAAATCTCGGTCACCACGGCATCCGAAGTCGAGACAAGATGCCTCGGATTCATCAATTCCCGGCGCTCCGGCAACGTGTTTTCCACGATTTCGATCCGCACCCTGGTGCCCTGCACGGATACGCCCACCCATGCCGCGTCCGGAAGCAGCCGCGCAAGGCGGGAGGACAGTTCGTCCATTTGCGGAAGACGAAATTTCCACGCCCACGGATGAATGCCGCTCTGCTCGGCGGCCCGGCGAATCTCGCTGTCGCTGATTCGTTTATTGCCGACGATCTCCACAGACCATACGAACGATGACAGCAAATATAACCCCGTCACGAAAACGAGAGCCCCGGCCGCCAGCATTTTTCGTTTCTCAAGGCGCGCCAGCCAGAACGGCATCCCGAACCTGGCGACCACGCGCATGCGGCAGCCTGTCTCCCTCAGAAGGGGACGCAGACGAAAAAAATCGCTCAAATGAAGATCAAATTCAAGTTCGTCGCCCAGACGGGACACATTCCAGACGAACATATGCTCGTCCACCAATCGGTTAAGCAAAGTCTCGGCATGATCTCCCCGCACCCTTAGACGCACGATCCCTCTGATGAGTGATACGATACCCGATTGCATATTCGCTCCTCCCGTTCGAATACGTTTCGTACCCCGGATGTGTTTCGGCATCAACCGCGGTCAAGCGTGATAATATACGTGATCGATCGTACCCTCGATGAACACTTCTTCAGTCAAGATCGCCCGTATGACCAGATCTTTGCCTGTGATCTCCACATACCCCGAACTAAGACGGAGCTTCAGCCTGTCGCCGGAAAATTCGATTACGCCTCGATGGTTCTCGATATACAGCTGCACGTTCCCGATCATCGTGAATCGCGGGATATCGAATACGGCATCCTTTGGAAGATCGAGCAGCTGGGCTGTCAGCTTGCGCAATTTATCGCCTAACCGCGGCATCGGCGCATGCCCTCCTTCGTCCGCAAGTTCGTCGACTGCAGGTGGAAGTAATCGACAGAAGCTCTGGCTTTACATCTCTATGCGGGAAAAGGCCGAAATATGCGCCGATCAACGGACAAACAACCATACGGGTAAACGGCATCCATGATCAAATGCATCGGGAGAAACCATCGGGGAACGGCATAAAAATAGCGAAAAACGGCTTCCGACATCAGGCGCGATCCGCAACGCCCGAAGGTCGAAAGCCGTTGTTCCGCAAGCCGTCATATTTCGCTCAAACTATTCGTTCCGATCATTCCATCACGTTGCTCGGCCGATCCGACGGTACGCTTTATCCTTTTCTCCGCATCCTTTAAATCCGCCGTATCACCGCTTCGTCCGGCGAAGCGCCTTCGGTTTGCCGAGAATTTCACTCCAGATGATCCCGTTCACGATATGTTGTTGATCGAACAGCGGATGCACGTTCCGCTTCACAGGTTCCATGCCGGAAGACATCTTCGTCACCTGTTCGCCTTTCGAGCTTCCCGGCGCCCGGCGCTCTCTGTCATCCTCCCAATTCGTCCGATAATCAAATGGAGGATAGTCGCGGACGGTGTCTTCACCGAACCTGCTCAGGCCGGACAACGCGCGCGAATCGGACGCCGCCATCGGCTCCCACGTCGGGCGCTTCGTCATTCCGCCGTATTCGGCGGCCGAAGGACCGGACATCCGACCGGCTGAAGTTTGCGGCCGTTCCGAGGACGAAGGGAATAGTTCCCCGTATGATCCGGCATCAGCCTCATCGGGCAATGCGGCTTCGGGACCGGTCTTTTCGGGCCGTCCGAAAGACGGCAGGCCGTATTCCGTTCCGCCGCCGAAAGTCGGCATGCCGGGCATTCGATAAGGCGGCCGCGTCCTGCGCCTTGTCTGCTGCGTTTTGCCGAACAATCCCGCGAGCCAGAATAGAATGATCAGCGCCGCGATGATCGCTTCCATCGTCTCACCTCCCGGGTCCCGCCATCATCACACCCGTTATTCATTCTTATCCGCTTGCCCCGGGTCGCTCATTCTGCCGATCGAATTGCGCATCTGGGTATCGGATTGAATATTGAGCAAATTCATATAATCCATCACGCCGAGTTTTCCTTCGCGGAGAGCATCCGCCATCGCTAGAGGCACCTGCGATTCGGCCTCCACAACCTTCGCCCGCATCTCGACGACCCGCGCCTTCATCTCCTGTTCCAGCGCCACCGCCATCGCGCGCCGCTCCTCCGCCTTCGCCTGTGCGATCTGCTTATCCGCTTCGGCCTGGTCGGTTTGCAGTTGCGCGCCGATGTTGCGGCCGACATCCACGTCGGCGATATCGATGGACAATATCTCAAACGCAGTGCCCGCATCCAGACCCTTCGCCAACACGGTGCGGGAAATGGAATCCGGGTTCTCCAGCACGAACTTGTGCGACTCCGAAGAACCGACCGTAGTCACGATCCCTTCGCCGACGCGCGCGATGATCGTCTCTTCACCCGCGCCGCCGACGAGACGGTCGATATTCGCACGCACGGTGACGCGCGCGCGCACCTTCACCTCGATGCCGTCCTTCGCGACGGCGGCGACGACCGGCGTCTCGATCACTTTCGGGTTGACGCTCATCTGCACGGCGTTCAGCACGTCGCGGCCCGCAAGATCGATCGCGGCGGCCCGTTCGAAGCCGAGCGGAATGTTCGCCCGCTGCGCAGCGATCAGCGCGTTCACCACGCGGTCCACGTTGCCGCCGGCGAGATAGTGGCTTTCCAGCTGATTGATGGTAAGTCCGAGTCCGGCTTTGGTCGCCTTGATCATCGGATTCACGATACGGCTCGGAATGACCCTTCTCAGGCGCATCGCGACGAGCGTGATGATTCCGATGCGCACACCCGACGCGAGCGCCGAAATCCAGAGCATGACCGGCACGAAGTTGAAAAACAGCACGAGCACGATCACGACGAGCCCCAGTATGAACATTAATATGACTTCACCTGGCATGAAAATCAAACCTCCTTGAGCAGGTTAAATGGCGTCATTCTTTCCATTCGCTTACGACTACCCGCAACCCTTCCACATGAATCACTTTTACCGGCGTGCCTGCGGGAATGAACTCTCCGTTCGTCACGACATCGTATCGCTTTCCGTTAAGCAATGCGATGCCCGAAGGCCGCAGCACCGTCACGGCTTGCCCCGTCACGCCCAACAGTTCGGAGTGCTCCGTGTTCGATACGTAGCCGCTCTCCTTGTCCAGCCGGTCTTTCAGGATGAATCGGTTCCAGATGCCGCGGTCCCGGAATATTCGGGCGACGATCGCCGTGACGACAATCGCCACTGCAAAGGCGATCCCCAGCGACAGCATCGCCTGACCCGTCCTGTTCGCCGAGAGGACAACTCCGGCAATCAGGGAGACGATCCCCAATATGCCCAGTATTCCGAAACTCGGCACAAATAATTCGATCAACAGCAGCAGGATGCCCGCCACAAACATGACGATATGTTCCGCTCCGGCGAAACCGAAAATATAATTGCCCGTAAAGTACAGCGCAAACCCGGCCACGCCGATGATCCCGGGCAGTCCGAAGCCGGGAACGAACAGTTCGATGAACACGCCGCATATGCCGATGATGAGCAGAATCGTCTGAACGATCGGATTCGTCAGAAATCGACCGATCTGCTCGGCCAGCGACCATTTCATCTCCACAACCGTGTAACCCGATGCTCCGAGATAGTCGAGCACTCCCTGGATGTCCGAAGCAATATGCTCCGCATATCCTGTCTTCACGGCCTCTTCCGGCGTAAAGGAGATGAGCTGCCCTCGTCCGTACGTCACGCCGAGTTCGGGAACTTCGACGACGATCTGATCATCGACCATCCCTTCCGCGTAAAGCGGATTTCGCCCCGACCGCTCCGCCGCGCCGCGCATTTTCGCCACCCAGGCCGACACCGTCTTGGAATCGGTGACGCGTCGTCCGGCGCTGTCGACGATCGCCGCCGCGCCAATCGCGCTGCCCGGCTGCATCACGATCTGATCGGCGCTCAGGGCGATATAGCTTCCCGCGGAAAAGGCGTTGCCCCGGATATAAGCGATGGTCGGAATCCGCTGATCCTGTATCAAGGCCCCGATCTCCAGCGCCTGATCGAGATACCCGCCCAACGTGCGGATATCCAGGATGACGTACCGCGCCGCCGCTTCTTCCGCCTCGCGGAACGCCCGCTTCAGAAACCGGTTCACTCCCGCGTCAATCGTATCATGCACGGGCACGACATAAACGATGCGGTTGCGGGACGCGCCGTCGCCGGCCGGCGCCCCGTCCGCATCCTGCGCCGCCAGGACGGGCGAAATGACGGGAGCGAAGAGCGCGGCCGTCATGGCGATCATCAGCCATGCGACAAACGCGCCCGCCGCGAATCGAAACGCCCTGCTCCGGCCCGCTTCGGCGATGTTCTTTGGAACATTCGGCTTCCGCATTGAAATATCCCCCCTTGTTCAAACATGAACATGCCATTGCAAACACAACATGGCAACATGATGAAACTGTCGGTATGGCAAAACGGTTTGCAGAACGCAAGACACCGTTTTGCAGGGCGAACCCGGATGAACGACCGACACATTCTGCTGAGGTTCGTAACACTATATACGAGGCGCGGATCGTTCGGTTTCAGACCGCGAATGCATGGGATTCGCATCAATATTCGGACATCTCTTCATTATATGAATATCAAAAAAGACTCCGGCTTTATGCGCGGAGTCTTCCGTATACGAGTCGCTATTGAAGAAATTGCTGCACGATCTGGTTCACGAGACGACCGTCGGCCCGTCCCTTCACCTTCGGCATGAGTGCTCCCATCACCTTGCCCATGTCCGCTTTGGAAGAAGCACCTACTTCTTGGATGGTCTGCTGTACAACGGCTTTAATCTCTTCTTCCGATAACTGCTGGGGCAAGTATTCACTGATGATGGCAATTTCCGCTTGCACATCAGCTGCCAGATCATCTCGGCCAGCCTTGACGAATTCCTGGAGGGAATCTTTGCGCTGTTTGACTTCCCGCTGCAGGATATTGATCACCTCTTCGTCACTCAGCGTCCGCTTCTCGTCGATCTCGACGTTTTTGATCGAAGCGCGCATCATGCGAATAACGGAGAGACGGAATTTGTCCTTATCTTTCATCGCTTGTTTCATATCTTCGTTCAAGCGTTCGTTCAAATTCATGATTCAATATCCTCCCGGAGTCAAACTTTACGGAAACTAGTACTTTCTCTTGCGGGCAGCCTCTGATTTCTTCTTGCGTCTAACGCTTGGCTTCTCGTAATGCTTGCGTTTCTTTATCTCTGCCAGAATGCCTTCTTTGGCAAGGGTGCGTTTAAAACGTCGAAGCGCAGAATCAATCGATTCGTTCTTGCGAACTTTCGTTTCGGACACCAGTTTTTCCCTCCCTCCGGAACAGACCGTCCAAGACGCGGATGCGGTTATCAAACTACATTATATGTTATCGGAAAATACAGTGTCAACTGTTGCCTACGAGCGCCCCGAGTTTCTCCCCGCCGAGCAGGTGGAAATGAATATGATGCACGACCTGGCCGCCGTCGGAACCGCAGTTGTTGATCACCCGGTAACCGGATTCCGCTATGCCGAGCTCTTGGGCGGCCCGTTTGAGCGCCAGAATCACCTCGGCGATGATCGGCGCATCCGCTTCCTCGACATCCCTCAGGCTTGCAATATGTTTCTTCGGGATCGCGAGCACGTGCACCTTGGCCGCGGGCTGGATGTCGTGGAATACGAGCACCTGATCGGTTTCCAGCACTTTTTTCGACGGAATTTGTCCGGCAACGATTTTGCAGAAAATGCAATCGGTCAATGCAAACGCCTCCTTCACAATCATTCAAATGGCATATGTTTCATCATAAACCATGCGAACGACGCTCGTCCACTGCGCTTTCCCCTCCTGAGGGTGCAACGCCGACGGCGCCTTGCCGCTTGCGTTGTTTCATGGCTCACGCGTTCCGTTTCATTCCCCATGAGGACGGAAACGGCTTGCGCCCAGGCGATGGCTGCGGTTCATCAAATGCGGCCCGTCGAAGAAATACAAATACGACTCCTTCACAGGCATGCCCAATATATGAGCGACGGCCCGCGCGTACAATTCGATCTGAATGTCATATTGCGCCGCCACCTCTTCGATATTGCGGCCTTCGGTTCTGTCGGTCTTGTAATCGACGAGCACGATGCCGTCCGGTTCGACGAACATGCAGTCGATGACGCCTTGCACCAGCATGTTTTCCTGTGCCGCCCCGCCCTCCGCTTCGCGGTACACTTCTCCCGCGGGCAATCGGTAACTGAACGGTTGTTCGCGGTACAGCCTGTCCGCTTTCGCCATCCGCCTGCCGAGATCCGAACGGAAAAAGTCCGCGACCAACGCGGCGTCGATCGTTTTCGCCAGTTCGGCCGTCAACAGCTCCATGGACACGAGCCGCTCAATCAGCGCCGCCACGGATTCCGCCGTTACCTCTTCATGCAAGGGCACATGCTGCATGACCGTATGGTACGCGATGCCGCGCTCCGCTGCGCTGATCTTCGCCTCACCCATGAACAAAGGACGGTCGGCGAGCACGATGCGGCTTTGCGCCCGGTCTGCCGGCAGCGGAACCGGCGCTTCTTCCTCTTCGTCCTCCAGATTCCGCAATTGCGTAAGCCTCTTGATCTCGGTCACCGTAATCTTCGAAAGGAAAGCCGACGCTTCCTTATGCGGATAACGCCATTCGAATCGCTTCGCCAGCCATTCGCTGCCCTGTTCGCCGGATTGCTCAACCTGAAGGTGATCCTGGCTTTCTGCGGGCGGGAGTTCGTCCATCAGCCGCTTCAGATCCTCGGCCGTTCTCGGTTCCCGGGCCGCGGCCGCCTGCATCAAAGATTCCACAGAAACGAGCGATATGCGCCAACGCGAACGGTCCGGCAAAACCGCGTGCGCATTTGCGCCGCCTCCCCAGGCGGCGAACCCGTTCACATCGGGATGCCGGGCAAGCGCAGGGAATATCCAGTCCGCATACGATCTGGCGGATCGTACGGCATGATCGCTCAGCGTGCCGTCCGCGCCGGCGGCAAGCCGCCGCCATTTCGCCAGCTCATTCTCAAGCTTGCGGAACGACGATACGAGGATGAGTTTTTCCCTCGCCCGCGTCAGCGCCACGTACAAAATGCGCATCTCCTCCGCCAGCAGCTCGGCGCGCAACTGCCTGCGCACCGCCATCCAGGCGAGCGAAGGCAGGCTGATGCGCTGCACGGGATCGATGTATTTCGGCCCGAACCCCCAGTCCTTATGGATCAAAAACGGCCGATGCAGATCCCGCTCATTGAACGGCTTCGCCAAACCGGCGACAAACACGACCGGAAACTCAAGCCCCTTGCTCTTGTGAATCGACATGATGCGCACGACGTCCTCCTGTTCGCCGAGGGCCCGGGCGGTGCCGAGATCGGAGCCGCTGTCCTGCAACCGTTCGATAAAGCGCAGGAACCGGAACAGCCCGCGGAAGGACGTCGCCTCGAACATTCTCGCCCGATCGTACAGCGCCCTCAGATTCGCCTGCCGCTGCGCGCCGCCGGGCAAACCGCCGACAAGGTCGTAATAGCCCGTCTCCCGGTAGATGCGCCATATGAGATCGGCAAGCGAACCTTGCCGCGCCTCCGTGCGCCAGCTGTTCAACAGGCCGAGAAACTTGCGGAGCCGGTCGCGAAGTTCGACCTCCGCCGCGCCGCTCGCTTCCGCATTCGCCGCATGCTCCACCGCCTCGAAAAAAGCGGTGTGCGGACTCAAGATCCGGATGCGCGCCAGATCTTCCGCGCTGAAGCGGAACATCGGCGAACGGAGCACGCCCGCAAGCGGGATATCCTGCAGCGGATTGTCGATCACCTTCAGCAGCGATATCATCACCTGAACTTCCGTCGCCATGAAATATCCCGTATTGAGATCGGCGTAAGCCGGAATGCCCATTAGCCGCAGTTCCTCAATGATCACCGGCGCCCAAGTCTGCGCCGCGCGGAGCAGGATGACGATATCCCGGTACGTGGGGGCGCGGTATGACTTCATCGCCTTGTCGTAAACCGGAAGCGCCGCGCTTCCCGACCGGCCCGTCAACTCCAGAATGCGAAGTCCGATCATGCGCGCCTCTATTTGCACCTGCTCCAATTCCTCGTAATCTTCATCCAGCGGCCGGTCTTCATCGCCATCCGGTTGTTCCCGCGCCGCATCCGGCCGTCCTTCATCCGATCCGTCGTCCGGATTCTCCGCTTGACCCGGATCTGTGCGAACCGAGACGAGCAGTTCCACCGCGTGATCCGGCCTGTCGTTCTGAAGACGGTCCGGGCGCTCATCCCCGTCCGCTTCCTCGTAATATTGAGCGCCGTATTTCAGCTCCGCCGACTCGTCGTAGGTGATCTCGGCCGCCCGCTCGAACATGATCTGCCTGAAAATGAAATTGACCGCTTCAATCACTTCGCGTCTGCTGCGGAAGTTTTGCGACAGGTCGATGCGGCGGCCGTCCCCGTCCTGTTTATAATCTCTGTATTTCTCCAAAAATAACCCCGGATCGGCAAGCCGGAACCGATAAATGCTCTGTTTCACGTCGCCGACCATGAAGCGGTTGCCTTCGCTCCTTGAGATCAGTTCGACGATCATTTCCTGCACGCGGTTCGTATCCTGATATTCGTCGATCAGCACTTCTGCGAACCGCTGACGGTACATGAGCGCGACATCCGACGGCCGGACGTCATTCGGCGCGGACGCCGGATCGCGCAGGATCGCGAGACAGTAATGTTCAAGATCGTTGAAATCGACGAGTCCCTTCTCCTGCTTCTTCGCCGCGTAACGCCCGGCGAACTGCTTCACCAGACGGACGAGTTCCTCAACGTGCGGCGACAGGACGGCCAGTTCATCGGCGTACTGCTCCGCCGTGCGCTGGAACAGTTCGTTGCGAAGGCCGACGATCTTCTTCTTCACGCTGTTTCTCAATTCTTGCGCCATTTCAACCTTCACAGGATCGTACTCGTCGCCGCGGCACGCTTTCAGACGGGCAAACTGCATTTGATCCAGCCGTTGCTTCAGGAGATTCCAATCTCCGGCTTCCGTCAAGTCCGTCAATTCCTGGAGAAGATTCCGGTCATCGTTCAGCGCTTCGCGATACGGTTGCGGCCCGCCGGGCTGCCCGCACAGATCGAGGGCGGCATCCAACTGGGCGCGGCATCCGCGCAGTTCGATCTCCACTTCGCGAAGCATCGCGTCGAACAGCGGGGGCAGAGCGCCCGAAGTCGACGCGCGAAACCGGCTTGCCGTCTCCTCCAGCCAGTGGTCCGGCCACGGATGACTGCGCGAAAATTCGTAAAGACGAAGCACGAGGGAGACGACATCCTCGTCGCCGCGCTCGCCTCCGAAGCAATCGACGAGCCGGAGAAAATCTTCATGATCGGAACGGGCGTATTCTTCTTCGAACATTTCTTCGAGACATTCGCTCTTCAGCAGTTCCGCTTCGGTCTCATTGGCGATGCGGAACACCGGATCGATCGGAATCTTGTAAAAATGCGCCTGCACAACCTCCAGGCAGAAAGAATGGAGCGTCGTAATCGAAGCCTTGTTCAGCAGAGCGAGCTGCCGGGTCAAATGCTCGTCGCCCCTGTTCTGCGCCAATCTGAGTTCCAGCGCTTCCCGAATCCGATGCCTCATCTCATCCGCCGCCGCCTTCGTAAACGTGGCGACAAGCAGCCGGTCGACATCAACGGGATCGCTCTCATCCGTTATGCGCCGGATGATTCGTTCGACGAGAACGGCGGTTTTTCCCGAACCGGCGGCCGCCGCGACGAGAACATTGGAGCCGCGCTCGCTGATCGCGCGCCATTGGTCGTCCGTCCAATGCGCGCCCGGCGGTTTCGATATCCCCACTTACGCTTCCTCCTTCTGTTCGATGATCCTCTTCCACAGTTCCTGTCTGTCGAAGTTCGGCAAATGACGGTAATCGTTATCTTCCAGCCAGATGTCGAACTGGCACACCGGGCGATACACGCAGTGGGCGCAAGGCGAACGCTTGCCTTTCCGGTAAGGCTTGATCTCCACGCGTCCTTCCACGATTTCGTCGCCGATCTTCTTCATCTTGTTTCTCACAAAGCGGAGAATGCCGGACAGCTGCTGTTCATCGGCAACCTGCGATTCGCTGTAAAACCCGCCGTCCGCCTTGATGCCCACCGGTATGATCGGTGAACGACCTTTGGTCAATTGATTGTCCATCGCCAAAATCACCCGTTTATCCGCTGAGACGAGCCCGTTCATTTTGAACTCCTTGAGCAGCGCCTCCTCGCGTTCCTCATCGGTCAGCGGCCGGAACGACTGAATGATCGGATGATGCACATGGAAATAGAGCGCGCCGCCCGGAATCGCGGGCTTGCCTCTCCATTGTTCCGCCTGGCTGATCACGACGTCGAGGTAGGTGAGCAGTTGCAGCGACAACCCGTCGTATACGTCCTGCAGAGATAACGCCGCATCTCCCGACTTGTAATCGATGACGCGAAGCAGTTCCCCGCCTTCGAAGGGAGCGGCATCGACGCGGTCGATCCGCCCGACGAGTTCCATCCGCGCGCCGTTGCTCAGAATGAACGGCGCAGGCCGCAGCGTTTCTCCCGGTCCGAATCCGAGTTCCAGGGCGACCGGCTCGAAATCCCCGCGCTTCGCATGGTCGCCCAGCGCGTGTGCCGTGCGGCTGACGATTCCCTTCAATTTGCGGGACATGTACAGGTAACGCCTGGAACTGTACAAGATTTCGCCTTGCAGCCTCGGCGCGATCCATTCGACGGCCTCTTCGGCGCGTCTCGCAAGCTCCGATGGGGACAAATCACGCCAACGTATCCCTTCTTCGATCATCCGTTTCGCCATCCGGTTCAGGGCGGCATGGAACAGTTGCCCGATATGCGGCGGTTCCAGGCGATAGATTCTGCGCTCTTTCAACCGCAGCCCGTGCGAGGCGAACTGCATGAACGGGCAGGCCGCGAACCGTTCCATGCGCGACACGCTGGCCGTCAACGTGGAGCCGTACAACAGCCTGCTCACCTCCGGCGAGAGCGGAGGCTCCCCGTTCGTGTAGCGGAACGCATACAACATATGCTCCAGCTTGCTGCGCCAGGCGGCGTTCCGCGCATACCACCTTAGCGCCTCGCGCCATACGGCAGGCAGCTCCCCGCCGCGCATCCACGATCTCAGCTGCACGATGAGATAAGAAAGCGAGCGCTCGGGATGAATGATATAATCCGCCTGTCCCGTCTCATCCGCCATGGACGGGTCGACCATGAACAGTTCATTCGTCGACGCCAGGCCCGGAAACATCCGCAAAATGCGCTTCACAAATTCCGACGGCAGCAGAGATTTGCCCTCCTCATCGGCCAGCGAGTAGCTGATCCAAAGACCGTGCGACGGCAGGGTGAAACCCGTATAGGCGAGAAACTGCTCGTCCAGCAGCTTGCGGCGGTTGTCCGGGGCAAGCTGCATCCCGAGTCCGGCTGCCGATTCCCTGTCCGCTTCGGATAAAATGCCGCCTTCCGTCATCTTTGCCGGGATGACGCCGTCATTCACGCCGACGACGAACACATGGCGAACCGCGCCGAACCTCGTCCGGTCAAGCGTACCGACCAGCACCTGATCCAGGGATGGAGGAACGATGCTGAGCTTCATGCTTTCCAATCCGGTGTCCAGAACGCTTGCCAACTGTTCCGCCGTCATCCGTTCCGATCCGAGCATCTCGACGATCTGGTCGAACAGGCCGATCAACCGGTTCCAAAGGGTGCTGTGCTCCTTGGCCTTCTCCGGCTTCCCCTCGGCCAACGCCCGCTCGCTCCAGGCGACCAGTTTCTCAGGCACGCGCAGCCGCTCGAGCAATTCGTAGATCGCGGTCATCTGCTCCCTGACGTTTTCCGCCGCCCGGAACTGCTCTTCAAACGCCTTCAAAGGCGTCACCACCTGCATACGCGAGCGGTGGATGCGGGCCAGTGTCACCTCATCCAACTTGTCCTCCGATTCTTCTTCATCGATGGATGACGCGAACGCATACTCCCATCGTTTTCCGTCCGTCCACCGCGCCCCTTCGATTCCGAATGCGAGCGCATAATTTTCAAGCTCATCCATCGCCTTTCGGTCGTCGCTGATCAAATCCGTCTTCACACAGCGGAAAATCGACTCGTAACGCCAATGATGGATCACGATCTCCATCGCCGAGCGGATCAATTCCACTACCGGATGATTCAGCACACTTTTCTTGTGATCGATGAAAAACGGAATCCCGTGATCCTGGAACACGGTCGCGATCAGGTCGCCGTACGTCTCCATATTTCTCGTGATGACCGCGATATCGCGGAAACGGCATTCGGCGTGTTGCGTCAAGTTCAAAATTTGCCTTGCCGCCGCTTCGATCTCGGCGCGCGGATTGACGGCTGCCGCTACTTTCACCTGGCTCCTGTCGGCCATCCGCCGCTTCGTATCCGGCAACAGTTCGATGCCTGCCAGATAGGCGGGCGGAAAGCGGTCGGCAAAATACTTCTCCAGATGCGCCAACATGGGAGCTTCCCTGTATCGCGGCGCCTCCGTCAATACGACCGTCTGCTCGACGGGGACGCCCGCCTCCTCCGCCAGTTGCTTCAGACGGGTCATGGTGACGGCCGTCGAATGAAACATGTTCAGTTCATTCAGCTGTTCTCCCGGCTCGTAGATGCGATCGGCGCAAAGCGTCACGGTCACCCTCCTTACCGACCGGAACAGCGCTTCGATCACCATATACTCCTGCGGCGTGAAGCCCGAAAACCCGTCGATCCACAGTTCGGCGTCCCGCAGGTAGGACGAACGGGGAGCCTGTTCCGCCAGCGTCTGCAAATAATGCTCCGAATCGACGTAATAATCGCGGAGCGCATCTTCATACAGGTGATAGATAAGCCGTATGTCCTGCAGTTTAAGCAGAAACGGATCTTCGGGAAGTTCGGAAGAACCTTGAACGCGGCGGACCGCACGCCCGCAGACGTCGTCCAGATCTTTCGCGCTGTTGCGGTAGCGGCGAAATTCGTTGAACAAATCGGTCAACTCGGAAACGAAGCCTCGTTGATCGGCCGCTCTGCGGAATATGGTCAGCTTGTCCTTATGCGACTGCAAAATCTTAAACAGCAGCATCCGCTTTCCCGTATCGTCGATATGTATGCGCGCCGTTCCTCCGCATTCCTGCATGACGCGGAACGCCAGACGGCGAAAACTGATCGCCTGGGCGCGGAGAATGCCGAACATCCCGGGCGTCGTGACGAGTTCATACTCCGCCTGAAACGTCGCCTGCTCGGGCACGAGCAAAATGAGCGGATTGCCCGCGGGGTCCTCCCGCAACCTTTGCCTGATCTCATCCAGACAAAACCGAGATTTGCCGCTGCCCGCTCTGCCGATCACGAATCTTACCGACATGTGAACACCTCCCTGTATCGGTTGGTTGATGGTTGTGATCGAAGGATTCCGCCCTTCACCGGCGCGCCGCCCGCCCGTCTTTCGGCGTGAATTGCATGCATTCGCAGCCGCTGGAAGCGCGAACGACCACGGACGGAAGCTGCACCGACTTGAACTGGTAAGCACGGCAGCCGCGGGGATGCCTGGGATCCCACGTCACGTAAAAATGAGCGCATTTCATGCAGTTGACACGCTGCTGAGCCGATTGATCATCCGAATACATCACGTTTCTCCTCCCGCCTGGTAACCGCCGCATGACGGATGCGGCCGCATGAGCGGCGCGCCGCTCGCCGCAGCCGACCTCTCATCTGGTTTCTTGTCGGTCTTCTCAACAGTTTACAAACGTCTCACTCAAATCTCTCAGTCACATGCAAAGCTCTCACTCAGATCTCTCATTCCATCCAAAAGGCTCGCATCTTAATTCCATTATTCTCTTACATCTCGAAAACTTCATCATCCCGTTTTCATCATCGGTCTTCACCAATCTATCTTTTGGCTTCATCAAAAGCTCTCTTTGCTCTTCAGCACCCTACCATTCACGAGCTTTGCTTGTCAGCCCGCCCAATTTCCGCCAAACGGCGGGACAGCCCCGTGCTTGTCATGCCTGTCTGCGCGTTGACATATACATTGATAAGCCTTCTATTGACCGTTCCATCATCTCATCGTATCAAAGGGGCGCTCTCCGTGTTTATCGATATTATCGTACCGCTGGCCGCGGGGATGGCGATTTTCCTGTTCGGCATGAATATCATGGAACTCGCCTTGCACCATTGGGCGGGACCGCGCCTGAAACAATGGATCGAGCACACGACGCGCACGCCGCTGCACGGATTGTTGACGGGGACGCTCGTGACGGCTCTGTTTCAAAGTTCCAGCGCAATCACCGTAATCACGATCGGGCTCGTCAACGCGAGGCTCATCGATTTTTCGCGAACGCTCGGCATCATCCTCGGCACCAACATCGGAACGTGCATTACGACGGAATTAATCGGACTGAACATCGGGCAATACGGGCTGCCGATCCTTTACGCAAGTTTCACGGTGTGGTTCGTATGCTCGCTCCTGCCCGAGCGCGTATATCTCCATGCGAGATCCGGCGGCATCCTGCATTCGATCCGGTATATGGCCCTGGCTCTGTGCGGATTGGCCGGCGTGCTGCTCGGCATGGTCGTCATGCAAAGCACGATACCGGGACTGCAGTCCCATGGCTTGTTCGCATGGTTTCTCGATCAGGCCCAGGTCAGTTTGCTGTGGGGCGTCATCGCCGGAGCGGCGCTGACCGCGCTCATCCACAGCAGTTCCGCAACGATCGGGCTGACGATGGGGCTTGCGTCCGTCCACATCATCTCCGTCGAACTCGGCATCGCCATTATTCTGGGCGCCAATATCGGCACTTGCGCGACGGCCCTGATCGCATCCATCGGCGGAAGCCGTTCCGGCCAATTCGTCGCCTGGTCCCATGTCATACTGAATGTGGGCGGAACGATCCTGTTCTTCCCGTTCATCGACGCTTTGAGCACCGTATCTTCCTGGAGCGCTGTAAACGAATCGATGCAACTGGCCCGCGCGCAAACGATCTTCAACATCGTTTGCTCCCTCATCGCGCTTCCTTTCTGCTACTTGCCCGTCTTTCGCCGCATGAACGCGAACCGCGCATGATCCGCGCAGGTGTTCGCGCGGCGGCAAGAGCGCAAATGCAATTCCATCTAAGTCGGCAAGTCCGTGAACGGCCCGCAGAGATGGCCGTTCACGCGATCAATACCCGTCTGCGCCCTGGCCGCTGTTCATGATGGCGACCCCGGAACTTGTGCCGATGCGCGCCGCTCCCGCTTCAATCATCGCCACCGCCGTCTGATAATCGCGTATGCCGCCGGAAGCTTTCACGAGCACCGACTCCGATACCGCTTCCCGCATCAGTTTGACATGATGCGCCGTCGCCTGACCCGGACCGAAACCCGTCGACGTCTTGACGAAGCGTGCGCCCGCTTGTTCCGCCAGTTTGCAGGCGTCGACGATCTGCCGATCCGTCAAATATCCCGTCTCCAAAATGACCTTCACGACAGCTTGTCCTTGCACGGCCCTGACGACGGCGGCAATGTCCGCCTCGACCTGCGCAAAGCGTCCGTCGAGAAAAGGTCCGATCTGCATGACCATATCGATCTCGCTCGCGCCGTCGCCGGCGGCAAGCTCCGCTTCAAAAGCCTTGGCCGCCGTCGCCATGGCGCCGAGCGGAAATCCGCATACCGCGCTGACGCCGACGGATGAACCCCTCAACAGCTCACTGCACAATTTGACCCATTCGCCGTTCACGCATACGCTGCGAAATCCGTAGCGCAAGCCTTCGCGGCACAACCTTTCGATCACCGCCGCATTCGCATCCGGTTTCAGATACGTATGATCGATATAAGAGGCTATATTTTGCATGCCGTCATCTCCCTGCGATCATGGATTTGTTTCGATTGATCCCCTTCACCGTCACTTTTCTCCATACGCTGCGCTTCGTCCACCCGTCATCCGTTGGCGGCGGCAAGCGGTTCGGGCTGCGACACCAGTTCTCCCTTGCAGTTGTTCACGCCCGCTTCGGTAATTCTCACGCGGCATATTTGACCGATGAGCTGTTCCGGTCCCTGGAAAACGACATGCAAATAGTTGTCCGAATATCCCGCGATTTCTCCTTCCCGCAGCACGCCTTCCCGGGTTCTCTCCGGAATGACTTCGAGAATTTGCCCGACGTTTTGCCGCGCATAGGCAAGCTGCTGTTTCTCGGACAGATCGATCAGCGCGTGCACGCGCTCATGTTTCACCTGTTCATCGACCTGATCCGACATTCGCGCTGCGGGGGTGCCGGTTCGTTTCGAGTATGGAAACACATGCAATTCGGAGAAATTCATTTGTTCGATAAACGCATATCCCTTTTGGAACAGTTCATCCGTTTCCCCGGGGAAGCCGACGATAACATCGGTCGTGATGGCGACTCCCGGCATCGCTTCGCGAATATGCGCCAGCTTCTCGGCATATTGCTCGGTCGTATATTTGCGGCGCATCCGCCTCAAGATCGTGTCCTCGCCGGCTTGCAGCGGGATATGCAAATGGCGGCACATCTTGCGCGAACCCATCAGCACCTCGATCACCTCGTCGGTAATCTGGCTTGCTTCAATCGAGCTGATCCGCACGCGCTCCAGGCCGTCGATTTTGTCCAGATCTTGCAGCAGTCTCGCCAGGCTGTAATCCTCCAGATCCTCGCCGTAGCCTCCCGTGTGAATGCCGGTCAGCACGATCTCCTTATAACCCGCGTCGACGAGCATGCGCGCCTGTCTGAGCACGCTCTCGGGCGCACGGCTGCGCATGAGCCCGCGCGACCAGGGGATGATGCAGAACGTGCAAAAATTGTTGCATCCCTCCTGGATTTTCAGGAAAGCCCTCGTCTGATGGGCAAAGCTAGGAACGTCCAGCTCCTCGAACTGTCTTGTTTTCATGATATTGCGGACCGCGTTGATCGGCTGCCGCTTCTGCTGGATTTCCTTCACGAGCTGAACGATCTTGTCCCGGTCCTGCGTGCCGATCACGAGATCGACGCCCGGAATGGCCATAATTTCCGCCGGTGAAGTCTGCGCGTAGCAGCCTGTCACCGCCACGACCGCGTCGGGATTGCGGCGGATCGCGCGGCGGATGATTTGCCGGCTCTTGCGGTCGCCCGAGTTCGTCACCGTACAAGTGTTGATGACATAGACGTCGGCCGTCTGTTCAAAATCGACCTGTTCGTATCCTTCCTGCTTAAACAGTTGCCAGATCGCTTCTGTATCATAAAAATTCACTTTGCAGCCCAATGTATGAAATGCGATTGTTGGCATATCAACTCTCCCCCATCTCGTTGTATTCGTACATAATGCAAGCCAAACCGACCATCGCCGCCGTCTCCGTGCGCAATATGCGGCTGCCCAGGCCGACGATCCGGATGCCCGCCTGTTCGGCATGCTCCACTTCCTGCTCCGTAAACCCGCCTTCGGGACCGACGATCAGCATGATCATCGGCTCTCTTTCTCCGAAGACGGCCATATGCTCGCGGCGGAACGAATGAAGAAGAGGGCGAAGTCCGCGCCCGCTTCCCGCCTTCTCATAGCACATAATCGCGATGTCGTAATCGGCGGCCTGCTGCACGATATCGCGCCAGCGAACCGCCTCCGTCACTTCCGGCACGCGGTTGCGATGAGCCTGCTCCGCCGCTTCTTTGGCGATCTTGCGCCATCGTTCCAGCCTTTTCGCTTCTTTCCGTTCGTCATATTGCACGACGGTCCTCTGAGAGACGAACGGCACGAATTTGTGTGCGCCCAGCTCGGTCCCCTTCTGGATCACGGTCTCGAACTTGTCTCCTTTGGGCAGACTTTGCGCGATCGTTACGCGCACGACGGGCTCGCGATCCATCGCCAGCCGTTCGACGATGCGCGCCTCCACGGTACCTTTGCCGATATTCGAGATTTGAGCAAGCACTTCCCGATCCCGGCCGTCGCTGACTATGATTTTGTCATCAAGGCGCGCCCTCATCACGCGGATCAGATGATGGGCGTCGTCTCCGTCGAGCACGACGCGGTCCTCGAGAATTTGATCCGCCCGCACAAAGTAACGTTGCATGTTTTCGACAACTCCATCCGTATCTTCTAAATCTTCGTTCAGCTCTTGTTTCTGGTATGGCATCATTCCGCCGAATATCCGCCGGGTCACGATCCCTGCGCCGTGCCGGATCCGCTCATCGCTTTCTTTCTTGTCTTTAGGTCTCCATTCCGCAATCTCAAGGCATGCCGAACATCCAGCGCACAATTCCGATCAACGCCATAAACACGTCGCCCGTCAAACGGAAGATCGGGTCCAGCGTGAACGAGCGGATCGGTCCGATGAATACCATGATCAGGAAGATCAACATCCCCCAGTGCTCGTATTGGGACAACTTGGCGCGCACGTGATTGGGCAGCAGATCCTCGACGATGCGGTAACCGTCCAACGGGGGCAACGGAATCAGGTTAAAAATGAACAACACGATGTTCAGCTGGATCAAAATATTAAAAAACGCAAAGACCGCCTCCTGCACACCCGGAGAAGCGGCATCAATCCCGAGTTTCCTTATGACGACCAGCAGAACAAGTCCGACGAACGCAATCAGCAAATTGCTGAGCGGCCCGACCACCGTCGTCACCACTCCCATCAAACGGGGACGGCGGAAATGGTATCGGTTCACCGGAACCGGCTTCGCCCAGCCGAATCCGGCCAGAAATATGAAAATGACACCGAACACATCAAGGTGCGCCAACGGATTCAGCGTCACCCTGCCCTGCCTGTACGCGGTGGGATCGCCGAATTTGTATGCCGCATAGGCGTGAGCGAACTCATGCAGGGTGAACGCGATCACGATGGCGATGATCACAAACGGCCAAAGTTCCAACGGATACGGCAAACGGAACCCGCTAAAAAAATCCATGAATCTTCTTCACCTGCTTTCTCCTCATATCGAACCGGCCAAATCGCGGCGAAAAATGTCTTCATGCGTGTGCTTCACTGTCTTTATGCCGGTTCGGCCATACTCTCTCTCCAACACAGTCCTTCATGTACTGTGACCGACTTTTGCCGGCGATGAATGACAGACGAGATTGACGGCATACCGCGTGTAAGTCCTGGGAACGGTCGTCTTTCCTCTCAAATCCGGATGGCGCTTGGGCATCCGTCAGCCTGCATGATGCACCCGTCAACGTTTTCGGGCCGCCAGCGCAACCCAATCCCCTTCCTCATTGCGGGCAACGATCTCGAATCCCGTCCGCTCCAGCTCGTCGGCAACCATTTTCTCTTTGGCCGTAATGATTCCGGAGGCTATAAACAGGCCGTCTTTCCGCAGCACGCGGTGCACATCTCCGACGAACGTCAGAATAATCTCGGCCAATATATTGGACACGACCACGCGAACCGGCAGCGTGATGCCCAGTTCATTCGTGCCGACCTGATCCAGAATGCTGAGCAAATCGCTCTGCATCACCGTCACCTGGCGCAAACCGTTCAACGCGACATTTTCCTTCGCGCTCGAAACGGCGACGGGGTCCAGATCAAGGGCCAGCACGCCGCCCGCCCCCAGCTTCGCCGCGGCAATCGCCAAGATGCCCGATCCCGTGCCGACGTCGATCACTTCGTCGCCCGGTTTGATGTATCGCTCAATCGCGCGCAAACACAGGGAGGTCGTGGGATGCGTCCCGGTGCCGAACGCCATGCCCGGATCCAGTTCGATCACGATTTCCCCCTCGCTCGGTTCATATGTTTCCCAAGTCGGTTTTACGGTCAATCGGTCGGTGATGCGGATCGGCTTGTAGTACTGTTTCCATCCGTTCGCCCAATCTTCATCATCCACCGTTTTCCAGGACAGTTCCGCCTTTCCCGGTGCCAAACCGAAATCGGGCAAATTCGCGAGGAACGTCCTCACCCCTTCCAGGAGACTGTCGATCCGGGTGCCTTCTTCCGCAAAATACGCTTTCACTTCCGCTTCTCCTTCGGGGATGTCGTTAAGCGGTAACTCATACCATTGACCGAGCGTCGTATCCCGCTTCCGATTAAGCGAACCCGACTCTTCGATGCTGACTCCTCCCGCTCCGGAGCGGTGCAAATAATCGGCCAGCGCTTCCGTCGCCTCTTCGGTCGTGCGTATGGTGATCTCGAACCATTTCATCAGGTGTACCTCATTTCTCTTATCTCTGTTCATCGCTTCTCAATATGTACTATATAGAAATCCTGCGTCAACGCCAAGTATTTTACATGATCGCAAACGACAGACTTCCTGGAAGCGGCCTCATGCGGAAAGATCATGTCCGTCTGCGGAGGATGGCCGTACGGCCGCCTTGTGCGGCAACACTTGCCGATCCTGTCCTTACGCGGCTTTTCCGCGCCTCATAAACAAGTGCCCCGGAATCTCTCAACGGAGAAAACCGGGGACGATCGAGCGGCCATCCCGATCGGCTGCCTAGATTCGCTCGGCGCCGTATCGTTGGAAGATTTCCGCCACCTGTTCCTCAGCCTCAGGATCCACCTGTGCTTCCAATACGTATGCCTCTTCGCCGTACACGCCGCCGAGTCCGTCCGGAGAGGGCGTGTTGGCCGGCGAAGCCGCGGAAAACGGCGCCGCATAACTGAAATTGGTGCCGGGCAAAGCCTGGGTCACAGGGAAACGCGGCGGTTTCGAACTTTGAAAACTGTTGTTTTCCGACAAAGCCCTGATGTCGACCTGCGTCTGAAACAGGGATCTGATCTCCGTCGCCGCCCGCTCGGCATCTTCCAGCGTGGCGAACCGCCCGTTGATCGTGATCTTTTCCGCCATCATACCAGTCCTCCGCATTGTCTCACGATCGTCATCGCTTTTTCATAATCGGATTCATTCACCACGACGGTCAGCAGCACATTCCTGCCCGCGATGTCCTCATCGCCTTTATCGCTCATGCCGCTGGCATTCGGATCGGCAGCCGCCAGTACCGCGCTGGATCGGTCCGTAAAATCTCCGCCGAGCGTCAATTCTCCAAGTCCGCCGAAATCGCCTGTTACGGGATTCAAGATCTCCGTATTGCCCGTTCCGGGATATGCGCCGATCGTGTCGATGCTCACATCGATCACGCGAAGCGCCTCCAGTTTGCGTTTTGCTCCTTCCGCCTGCTGCGGGCTGTGAAAATATGCGAGTATATTTCGTTCCGCCATCCTGATCCTCCTGTCTGTTCACCCAAGCAGATTAACGTCATTCGCTCTGTCTTCTGTCCGCCGCTTCCGCCCTTGCCTGCGCCCGCAAGTCTTCCTCGTCCGCCAACTCGGCCGAATATTCCACATCCTCATATTGGCTCACAGGCAGACGGCGTTTGCGCTTCGCCTTTACGCCTTGCGAATCGTGACGCGACCTCAACTGTACTCACTCTCTCCTTCCATATCTTAATTTTCTCTCGCCATTTTCTCTCGCCGTCATGGGCACTGCCGGTTGCGCTTCCAAGATGAACGTCCGCCTCAGTGCACGGCCGTATCGGCCTGTTCCGCCGCCCGGTCGGACGCATCCGCCATGCCGGCATGAACGGCCGGCGCGATTGCGTTCGGCATAAACATGCTGCGATAGTATTGCTCCTGGTCTTCGGATGAAACAAAGGCCAACTCCACGCCTACGGCTCTGGCGAGGAACGGGTCCAATGCGCACAAATCTTCGCGGCTGAATTCCGAAAAATGCGTCTTGCCCGCGGAATAAGTGACCAACTCCATCTCTCGCACACACGCGTTCAGATAATTCGTCAAATTCATCACGCTGCGGTCGATGTCAAGCTGATCGGTCATTTTCCCGGAGTAAATGACAAGATCGACGGGCGGTTCAAACGGAGCGGTTTTCGTCAACTGATCGCCGATCATCGCGATCAACGCCGATGTGCCGATGTATACCGCATCCGCTCCCAAAGCCATCGCTTTCAAATAATCTCCCGGTGTGATAAGCCCTCCCGTCGCGATCAGGCTGATGCTGCGAGCTCCTTTCTCGGCCAAAAATTTCGAGGCGCGGCTGACCGCGTACATCGTCGGCAAACCGAGATCGTCTTCGAGAATCGGCGCGGCCGCGTGCGTGCCTCCCTCCGCTCCGTCGATCGTAATGAAGTCGACGCCCGCCTGAATCGCGATCTCCAGTTCGCGTTCCAGAAAATGCGTCGCCGCGATCTTCAGTCCGACAGGCACACCCGTTTCATCGCGCAGCCGTTTGACGAGGGAAATGAATTGCTCCTTCGTATCGACGCCCGGCAGCCGCGAGTGAATGACCGCATCCTCCCCCTCGGCGAGCCCGAATACTTTCCGATATTCCTCTCCGATGTTTTCCGCTTTTGTCCGTTGCGGCGAAGATCCTTGCGCGCCCTGTCCGAGCTGAATTTCGATCGCGTCGAGCTGTTTGTACTGTTCAGGCTTGTTCAGCCAGCCGCCTCGGTTGTATTGCCCGATGAGCAGCTTCGCCGCCTTGCGCTCGTCCTCCAGCAATCCCGCTTCCCCCGTATTCGTGGCCGTTCCGACCATGGAAGCCGCTTTGGCGAGCGCGATTTTCGCCGACTTGCTGAGCGCGCCGCCGAACGACATCGCGGCGATCATGATCGGGATCGCAATCTCCAGCGGTTTTTTCGCTTTTTTTCCGATGACCACCGAGCTGCCGATGGCAACGTATTCAGGTGTCGGAAAACGGCACAAATGAACGGGATTAAACATCAGTTTGTCCCACGGCGAATGCCGCATATGCGAGCCGAGCGGACGGCCCGGCGGGGTTCCCTGCGAAGCCCGCATGATATTTTCCATCATATTGATCACGCCGACTTTTTTCGCCCCCGTCACCATCTCGAACAGGTTTTCTTTATAGGGATCTCTGCTGATCCGTTCGATCGCTTTGTCCACCGCCTCATTCACGGCGCTCCGAATCATGTTGGAAATGAACTTGAACATTGTGTATTTCACCGTCTTCCCATGGATGTTGTTCAATCATGAATCACATCAACATTTCAGTTTTTCATCGGCGCACACATCTACATTATCCCACCATCGCGCGGCGGTTCATGCTTCCGGAGGGACGGAATAATCTTCCCGTCGCTTTGGACATGTTCACGCGTGCCTGGCTGAATCATACGGACAAAAAATTTTTTTAAAATAGGATTGAATTTCTCGAACGGGTTGTGCTATATTAATGTATGTCGCCATTGCGACAACACGATGACGCAACGAATTTAAATGAATATCGGGAAGTGGCTCAGCTTGGTAGAGCACCACGTTCGGGACGTGGGGGTCGCAGGTTCAAATCCTGTCTTCCCGACCATCCAATATATCTAAACGCGGGTGTAGTTCAATGGTAGAACGCCGGCTTCCCAAGCCTGAAGCGGGGGTTCGATTCCCCTCACCCGCTTTTTCCGGAGATAACGACGGCGGAAGGTGCACTTCCGCCGTTTGTGTTTTTCTCCCTTCTCTTCGTGTCCTTCTGAATGCTTCCTCTGTCCTGGTTCGCGATTCCTTATTTCCATCTTTACACCGATCCCGGTCGTTTTCTTGATTCGTATCGATCGTTATCCTGCTTCAATCTAGCGTTCGATTGATCCGTCATCCCTGCCGCCGTGTTCCGGTCAAAATAAAAAAAACCCTGATCGGCGATAGACGCCCGATCAAGGTTTTTCCGTTCATGCTCGGGGATTAGTCTGCAAGCAAAACGGAAGTCAGCGTGAAGTCTTGGAAGAACGCATCGTACGCAGAGCTTGCGATCATCAGATGCGTCGCTTCTCCGGTGGAAGGAAGTTCAAACGTTACTTTGAACTCGCCTCCGGTGTTATCCACTCTGTAGATGTTGTCTTGAGAGTAGTTTGCGTCATTTGCGTCAGTCAGATAGAAACGAACTGCGGCATCGTCGCTCGTGTTGAATTTGCCGGTGATCACGAACTTAGCGACTTCGCCGGTCGAGATCGTTCTCGGAAGCGGAACCTTGTTCTTGGAGATGTTTCCGCCGGAATAGTTAACGGAACCGTCAGGCAGATCCGTACCGATTTCTTCACCAAATGCGGATTCGCGGGCAGAAAGATCAACATAAGTGCCTGCAACTTGTTCTTCAGCCGGTTCTTGAACTGGCTCTTCTTGTTGTTCCTCAGCAGCATCGTCGGAAGCGTTCGAACCTTCGTTTTGTGCGTTGCCGCCATTGTCTTGCTGTTGTTGTTGGTTTTGATCGGAAGCTTGGTTGGCATCCTTATTTTCGTCCTTGTTGCCGCCGCAAGCCGCCAGTGCCAACGCCAGTACTACGCTGGTCATGATGATGAGCAGTTTTTTCATTTCTCTTTTTACCTCCTGTTTTTTGATGAATTCTTTGAAAACTGCTTGCTCATGTTTTCCTGTCGTACTGCTACGTTGCACAGACCCCCCGTAGAGTTAGGAATGAACATGAACATATTTAAAGATAGCATGTCTTAATCGAGAAAAATACCCGTCTAACTTTAGAAAATTACCTTATAAACTATAGATTTATGGAAGTTTTTATGAGGTAATTTACATATATTAATATGATTTCGCAACCAAATGGGAACTTGTTCTCGGGCAAATCATTCCGTGTAACCCATGCAGGTGATCGTGAATTTTTTATGTTCACTTCCCGGCGCCATCTTGATTTCGATCGTGTGAACCTCCGCCGTGTTCTCCGCGAAAATGACGTCGGTGACGGACTGTCCCCATCCGCCCGTATTGCCGTTGATCGTCTTCACCTTTTTGCCGTCCACATATACTTCAATTTCTCCGAAGCTCGGATCGTTTACCGCGCGATAGGCGAGCAGCAAATTCTTGCTTTTGATCGTAAAGGTCAAGCTCTCCGTCCCGCTGATATGGTGGAAGTTTTTGTCGTACACTTTCCCGATCGCGAGGCTGCGGTAAGCGTTCGGGTCGTCTTCGGCGAAGCTGCCCAACGACAGGTTGATGCTTTCGTCATACGAATCTTTGAAAATCGTCTTGATGCCCACATATGCCGTGCTGTAAGCGGGCGGCACGTCGAGATTGATGTCCTGCGGCGACGTCGGCATCTCATAGGCCGTCTTGATCGCGTGGAACACCGCGTCCGCCATCACGCCATGGCCGAGCGAAGTCGGGTGGTAAATGTCGTGGAAGAACTCGTCCTGCGTCCATTTCCTCCCAGGGCCGATATGCGGATACGCGCTGTCCTTTATGCTGACCATCATCAGATCGTATCTCTCGCCGACTTTTTTCAGTTCATTTTGCAGCGTATAGCCGCTCGGGAAGACCGAGAAGAGCAAAATGACGACGGGATCGTTCGGCTGCAGCAAAATATTTTTGACGAGCGACTCGTAGGCCGCGTGATTCGTCGGCTCCCCGCCGTCGTTGACCGCGTATTCGACGATGACGATGTCCGGCAGTCCGTCCGGGTCCGTCGTGTTGCCGACGATGTCGCGTTCGTACCTCATGATGCCGAACGTGGACGGGGTTCCTCCGACGCCCGCATTGATGAACTTGATGTTGGAGCCGTCGCCCGCTCCGAATTCGCGTTTCAATTTTTCATAGGTTTGATAGGCGTAACCGTCCGTATACTTCTTCGCCCCGCCGCTTTCCGTGATCGAGCCGCCGATCGTGGCGAATGTGATCTCTTCTCCCGCCTTGGCTTTGTCGATGACCTTCTTCAGGCGATAGTTGTTGCCCAGATTGAGCTGTGCCTTGTTCAGAAGATTTATGTACCATTCCTCGCTGTTGTATTGCTCGGTGAGATCCGAGATCATCTGCTGGACGTCGATATCTCCGCCGATCGTCAAGCGGTGAAGCGTGAAATGGTCAAAGTAGGTATTGTAGCTGGAACTCGCCAGCATGATGTGCGTCGCTGTCCCGGCCGCCTCAAGCTCAAAGGAGGTCGAGAAAATGTCGGAACCGGTGTTTTCATGCGTGTGCATGTATTTCGACACATTTTCCGACGCGGCGTTAGATAAATAGACTCTGATCGACGAGTCCTTGCTGGAATGGAATTGTCCGACGACGGTCACGATGATTTTTTCGCCTTCCTCCAGCACGATCGGCATCGGGAACAAACTTTTGTTGATCGTGCCGCCGGAATAGGTAACCGCTCCATTCTCATCCTCGGTTCCTATATCCTGGCCGAAAACGGGCAGACGGTCCGAAAGCGGAATTTCCACCTCACCCTCGCGTAGCGGCATGAGCACCGGGTTTTCGGGCACGAACGGCACGTAGGAATCATCATTCCCCCCTTGCCCGGCGCCCGCAGCGCCATCGGCGTTTTGCTCGACGGCAGGACCGGAAGTGTCAGGCTGCCCGCCGTCCCCGGAAGAATTTCCGCATGCCGCCGTTGCGAGCATGAAGATCACCGCAATCATCAGCAGTATCGTTTTCCTCATCGATAGTTCCTCTCCTTTTTTGATGAAATCATGGATGTTGTCTGCCTGTACTGAATCCGTTTTCAACATCGCTTGCGCTCCCGGATCTTCGTCCGGTCCGTCCGCGCCGACGATGGTGAAACCGTTTTCGGTCAGTCTCTGAAACAGCATAATCGAGTTGAACGCCATCGTCAAGAATCTCGATCGGTATTCGGTGCATTGAACCGCGCATCGCACGCGCCGCAACGTACGGAAAGCAAGCATGAATAAAGCGGCTCCCCTCCTTGACCGAGAGGGCGGGCCGCTTCCATTTCTCGTGATGCTCGCTAATGGATTGATTCGGTGAAAGTCGCATCATCAAATGCCGCCGATGATTTATCCCAAAAACGCCCTTTTCATGCGTTCAAACAGCGTTGCCTGATGCTCATGCGTATCTTCTCCGCCTAGACGCGCAAACTCGCGAAGCAACTCTCTCTGCTTCTCCGTCAGTTTCGTCGGTGTGACGACGACGACCTTCACATGCTGGTCACCCTGTCCGATGCCGCGGACATGCGGCACGCCGTGGCCTTTCAGCCTGAAGTACGTGTGCGTCTGCGTCCCGGCCGGAATCTTCAGCTTCACCTTGCCGGTCAACGTCGGCACTTCGATCTCATCGCCAAGCGCGGCCTGTGCAAACGTGATCGGCACCTCGCAGTAGATGTCGTTCCCGTCGCGTTCGAAGAACTCATGACTTTTCACATTGACCACGATGTACAAGTCACCGGGAGGACCGCCGCGCACGCCGCTTTCGCCTTCATTCGGCACGCGAAGCTGCGCGCCGTCGTCGATTCCGGCGGGAATCTTGATATGAATCTTGCGTCTCTTCTTTACTTTGCCCGTACCGTTGCAAACGCCGCATCGTTCGCGAATAATCTTGCCGCTTCCGGAACAGGTCGGACATATTCGCCGGTTCACGATGCGGCCGAACGGAGTGTTCTGAACGATTTCCTGCTGTCCGCTGCCGCGGCAAGTGGAACAAGTCTCGGGGCGAGTTCCGGGCTTCGCGCCGCTGCCTTGACAGTGATCGCAATTCTCCGTGCGCGGAATTTCGATATCGGTCTCCTTGCCGAACACCGCTTCCTTGAACTCGATCGTGATCGTGTACTGCAGGTCAGCGCCCCGCTGAGGAGCGTTCGGATTCCTGCGGCTGCCGCCTCCTCCGAAAAACATGTCAAAGATATCGCTGAAGCTGCCGAAGCCGCCGAAATCTTCGAACCCGCCGCCACCGCCGAAGGTTTGGTTCGGATCGATGTGTCCGTAACGATCGTACTGGGCGCGCTTGTTTTCATCGCTCAACACTTCGTAGGCTTCCTTCACTTCTTTGAACTTCTCTGCCGCATCCGGTTCTTTGTTGACGTCCGGATGGTACTGGCGGGCAAGCTTGCGGTAAGCCTTCTTGATCTCTTCGGGGGTGGCGTTTTTACTTACGCCAAGCACTTCATAATAGTCTCGCTTGCTCACTCGTTCCACTCCCATAATCGACTAATTTGGTCTTACGCCAATAAGCAAATTCAAAGTCAAAGCGGGCCGGGGCACCGCTTTGACTTTTCGACCGTCCTTGCTCCGTTGATACACGCGCTTGCATCTGTTCACATCCGGAACCATTCGCGTGATGCTTTCAAAACGAATCACTTGTTATTGTTGTCGTCGACCACTTCGTAATCCGCGTCCACGACGTTTTCTTTCTTCGCGCCTTCCGCTCCGGCATTCGCCTGTCCTTGCGGCGCCTGTTGCTGGGAAGCCTGTTCATACAGTTTGACCGACAGCTTCTGAACGGCTTCGCTCAGCTCGTCTCTCGCTTTCTTGATCTTCTCGACATCATCGGATTCGAGAGCTTTCTTCAACGCTTCCTTCGCTTCTTCCACCTTGCTCTTCTCGGAAGCGTCGGCTTTGTCGCCGATTTCTTTCAACGTCTTATCCACCGTGTAGATGAGCTGATCGGCTTCGTTCTTCAATTCGGCGCGCTCTTTGCGCTTCTTGTCTTCTTCCGCGTATTTTTCCGCTTCCTTCATCATGCGGTCGATCTCTTCGTCGGACAAACCGCTGGAAGCGGTGATCGTGATCTTCTGGCTCTTGCCGGTGCCCTTATCCATTGCGGACACGTGCACGATGCCGTTCGCGTCGATATCGAACGTGACCTCGATTTGCGGAACGCCGCGCGGCGCAGGCGGAATATCGCTGAGGATGAAGCGTCCGAGCGTTTTGTTGTCGGCAGCCATCGCGCGCTCGCCTTGCAGCACGTGAATCTCGACGCTCGTCTGGTTATCCGCGTAGGTCGTGAAGATCTGCGACTTGCTCGTCGGGATCGTCGTATTGCGTTCGATCATCTTTGTGAACACGCCGCCGGCCGTCTCGATGCCGAGGGACAGAGGCGTAACGTCGAGCAAGACGATGTCTTTGACGTCTCCCGTCAGCACGCCGGCTTGGATCGCGGCGCCGAGAGCGACGACTTCGTCCGGATTGACGCCTTTGTGCGGTTCTTTGCCGATCAGTTTCTTGACGGCTTCCTGAACGGCCGGGATTCTTGTCGAACCGCCGACAAGCACGACTTTATCGATATCCGCAGGAGTCAGTCCCGCGTCGGCCAACGCCTGACGGGTCGGTCCCATCGTGCGCTCAACGAGATCCGCCGTAAGTTCTTCGAACTTCGCTCTCGTCAGATTCATCTCCAGGTGTTGCGGCACGCCGTCCACAATCGTGATGAACGGCAGGGAAATCGTCGTCGTCAGCACGCTGGACAGTTCCTTCTTCGCCTTCTCGGCGGCGTCTTTCAGCCGCTGCAGAGCCGCGTAGTCCTTGGACAGGTCGACGCCATGCTCCTTCCTGAACTCGGAAACGAGGTAATCGATGATTCTTTGGTCGAAGTCGTCGCCGCCGAGATGGTTATCCCCGCTCGTCGCCTTCACCTCGAAGATGCCGTCTCCCAGTTCGAGAATCGATACGTCGAACGTGCCGCCGCCGAGGTCGAACACGAGGATCGTCTGATCTTCTTCCTTGTCAAGCCCGTATGCGAGCGCAGCGGCCGTCGGCTCGTTGACGATGCGCAGCACTTCCAGCCCTGCAATCTTGCCCGCATCCTTGGTGGCCTGACGCTGGCTGTCGTTGAAATATGCGGGAACCGTGATGACCGCCTGCTTCACTTCCGTGCCCAGATACGCTTCCGCATCCGCCTTCAGCTTCTGCAGGATCATCGCGGATATTTGCTGAGGCGTGTATTTGACTCCGTCGATCTCTACCTTGTGATCCGTCCCCATGTAGCGCTTGATGGACATGATCGTCCGGTTCGGATTGGTGATCGCCTGACGCTTCGCCACCTCGCCGACGATGCGTTCGCCGTCTTTTTTGAAGCCGACGACCGAAGGAGTCGTGCGATTGCCTTCCGCATTAGGGATGACGACGGCTTCGCCGCCTTCCATCACCGCAACGCAAGAGTTCGTCGTCCCTAAGTCAATGCCTATAACTTTGCCCATATTTTTCAAAGTCCTCCTATCACAATCTCTCTGTTTACCCGCTTACCTTCACCATAGCCGGGCGAAGCACTTTATCTTTGAACATATAGCCTTTTTGAAGTTCTTCGAGGACGATGCCTTCCTCATGTTCGCCGTCCTCCACCTTCATTACAGCGTTATGATATTCGGGATTGAACGCCTGTCCCACGGCATCCATGGCGGATAATCCTTCCTGTTCCAGCACCTGGCGGAACTGGCGGTGGATCATTTCGATCCCTTTATACAGCGCGCCGTAATCATTGCCTGTTTGACCGCTGGCGACAGCCCGGTCGAAATTATCGAGAACAGGCAGCAATTTCCCGATCAGATCCGAAGCCGCGTACTTGGCCATATCTTCTTTCTCCAGCCTCGTTCTGCGGCGGAAATTATCGTAATCAGCCTGAACGCGGAGCAACCTCTGTTGAAGTTCCTCCACCTGCCGGCGCAGTTCTTCGAGTTGTCTCGACTGTTCTTCGGCGTTCGAATCGGCTTGACCGTCGGCCGGTGCGTCGGATTCCGAGGACGATGCGTGATCCGCAGCCGAAACGTTGTCCGCACCGGATTGCTCCGCGGCATCGTCGTTCCCGCCGGCCGCGGCGCCGTCTTCAACCGCGGCTTTCGCCGCGTCGTCGGCATCGTTCGGCCGTTCCTGCGGAGGTTCGTTCTCATTGCCGATTGTTGCTTCCGCTGAGTGCTTCTGTTCTTCCTGCATATTCGTCATCTACTCTCACCTCCGAATTCAATGCATGCGGTTTCGCATGGACACGATATTGGTCAATTCTTTTGAAAGAAATTGCATCAAACTGATCACTTTGCTGTATTCCATGCGGGTCGGTCCCAGGATCCCGATCGTTCCAAGCGTCTGACCGTCAATCGTATAGGTCGCGGTGATCAGGCTGCATTGATTGAACGCATCTATGTTATTCTCCGTTCCGATGCGCACGTGTATGCCTCCCGCTTCCGAAGGCACGAGCATCTTGGCCAGCGTTTCCTGTTCTTCCAGAAGCGCAAACAAGGACTTGACCTTTTCCACATCCCGAAATTCCGGTTGATTCATAATATTGGTCGTGCCGCTTAAAAATACGCGGCCTTCATCCTCTATCATGATCGACGCATCCAGGATTTCGATCAGTTCTTCATATTTCGTCACGTACCGTTTCAGCTCTTCTCCGATCTCGTTGTACAGCTTCGAATGAAGGTGCATCATCTTGACGCCTTTCAGCTTGGCGTTCAGGATGTTGACCGTCTTCTCGATTTCCGAGATCGGAATGTCTTTCGGAAGCGTGATCAGTTTGTTCTCGACATGTCCGGTATTCGTGACGATGATCATGACGGCCTGATTTTCATTGAGCGGAATGATCTGCATATGCTTCAGCGTCGTGTTGTACATCTCCGGCTGCAACACGATCGACGTATAGTTCGTCATGTCCGCAAGAATGATGGCAACCTGCCGGATGATCTTCTCCTGCTGCTGGATGCGTTCGGCGAATATCTGTTTCAATCTTTCGACTTCTTGCCTGGGCACCTCTCTCAGGCTCATCAGATGGTCGACATAGTAACGGTACCCTTTATGCGATGGAATGCGCCCCGCGGAAGTGTGCGGCTGTTCGAGATATCCGAGTTCCTCAAGATCGGACATCTCATTGCGAATCGTCGCTGGACTGTACCCGACATCCCCACGCTTCGATATGCTGCGTGACCCGACCGGCTCCGCTGAACGGATATAATCATCGATGATGGCATTCAGGATCAGACGTTGACGTTCAGAAAGCATCGTCTGCCAGCTCCTTTCGTTAGCACTCCCGCCGCACGAGTGCTAAAATCTAATACAAAAATACCAAACCGAATTTGCCATTGTCAAGTCAATCCAATCGCCGCAGCACGGCTATTTCGTCACAGTGATGCCGCTTTTTGCAATGGATGCAGTCGGTCCACACCTTCTCCGGAAAGATCTCTTTTTGCACGACTGAAAAGCCGTTTTTTTCGAAAAATTTCACCTCATAAGTCAGCGCCATCACCTGGCGGAAGTTTTTCTTCTGCGCTTCCTCCACGAGACGGTTCACCAAAGCCGACCCGATGCCGCGTCCCCGGTATTCATCCAAAATGCCCAGCGAACGGATCTCGACCAGTTCCTTGCCCAACTGGTACAATGAACCGATCCCGACGACACGGTCGCCATCAACGGCGACGATGAACGTGTCGATCAGCTTCCTCACCAATTCGCGCGAACGGGGAAGCATGATGCCTTTTTCAGCGTAGTACGCGATCAGACGGCATATGGAATCGACATCATCCGGCGTCGCGTTTCGTATTACCGCCATCTCCAATCCCACCTGTGATCAAACTGTTTCTGTATCCGGTCGTTGTCAGCAAATCACAAAGCGCGCATCGACGCGCGCATCCGACCAAGCTTGCAGATATAGGAATAAATATACACCATAACGAATAAGTATTCAACCGTTATTCGCCATCATCCGCGTCCGGTCATTCGTTCCCGCTGTTCAGAAACGCCCCGAACACTTCGTTGCCGTAGATCAAGCCTTGCGCTGACAACTTCCAGCCTTCGGCGGTGCGTTCCAGAAGCCCCCGTCCGCAAAGATCCGCCACCTGCGCGCCGAATACCTCCTCGATCTTCACGCCGAACTGGGCAATGAAATCTTCATCGCGGACGCCGCGCAGAATGCGCAGTCCGACCATCATGAAATCTTCCATCGCCTCCCGCTCGTCGACCGTGAACTGTTCCTGTACCGGCAGCCGCTCGAAAGCGGCCTTGATGTACGGCTGCACTCCCTTGATGTTCATATGTCTCCGCCCCCGCACGTAACCGTGCGCACCGGCTCCGATCCCGTAATACGGCTCGTTGCGCCAGTACGTCATGTTATGGCGGCTTTCATAGCCGGGCTTGGCGAAATTGCTTATCTCGTAATGGTCGTATCCCGCCTGCCGCATGCGTTCGATGATCCGTTCATACATCGCCAGTTCGGTATCCTCATCGGGCAGCGGAAGTTCGTTCCGTTGGTACAGCGTATGGAACAACGTATTCTCTTCAATTTTTAAGCTGTAGATGGAGTAGTGCGGAAGCGACAGTTCCAAAGCGGCCGTCAGCGTCCGGTCGAGCTGTTCGAGCGTCTGCCGCGGCAGTCCGAACATCAGATCGATCGAAATATTGTCGAACCCGACGCTTCGCGCCGCCTCCAGGCTGCGATACACATCGCCGGTGTCGTGAATGCGGCCGATCGTCTTGAGCAGCCCGTCGTCGAATGACTGCACGCCGAAGCTGATCCGGTTCACGCCGCCTTCTTTCATCACCCGCAGCTTGTCCTCATCCACCGTGCCGGGATTCGCCTCCATCGTAAACTCCATATCTTCCGCCCAATGCGGAAAATGCTCGCGCACCGTGCCGAGAAAATAAGCCATCTGTTCGGCGGTGAGCACCGTCGGGGTCCCTCCGCCGACGAAGATCGAGCGAATGACGCCCGGCGGCGTCTCGCTTACCGTTCTCTCCATCTCCCGCTCCATCGCTTTCAGGTAATCCATAACCGGCTGGCCTTTCAGCACGACCGAGTTAAAATCGCAATAATAGCACTTGTTCGTGCAAAACGGGATATGAATGTATACGGCTTTCGGACTTTCCATGCGGCCAAGACTCATGATCTTCCCTCACCCGTTTCCCGACATGAGGAAAGCAGTCCGTCCGCTGGTTGGGACAGCCTGCGGCAGACTGCTTCCGGTCATTTCGTTGATCTGAAATTGGTCTATCCCATTCACAAAACGTTTTTCTGTCCGCACGTTACTCATCCAGTCTCAAGACGGCCATGAACGCTTCCTGCGGCACTTCGACGCTGCCGACTTGCTTCATGCGCTTCTTGCCTTCCTTCTGTTTCTCGAGCAGTTTGCGCTTGCGCGTGATGTCCCCGCCGTAACATTTGGCCAGCACGTTTTTGCGCATCGCCTTGATCGTCTCGCGCGCGATGATCTTCTGCCCGATCGCCGCCTGAATCGGCACTTCGAACATTTGCCGCGGAATGAGGTCCTTCAGCTTCTCACAGATCGCCTTGCCTCGCTGGTACGCGCGCTCCCGGTGCACGATGAACGACAGCGCGTCCACCTGTTCGCCGTTGAGCAGGATGTCCATCTTGACCAGGTTCGACCGCTTGTAACCCGACAGTTCGTAATCGAACGACGCGTAACCGCGGGTGCTGGATTTGAGGCGGTCGAAGAAATCGTACACGATTTCGGACAACGGTATCTCATAGATCAGCGTCACGCGGCTCATATCGAGATATTCCATATGGATGAATTCGCCGCGTTTGCTTTGGCACAATTCCATGATCGCTCCGACGTAGTCGTTCGGTACGATGATCGAAGCTTTCACGTAAGGTTCTTCCACGTAATCGATTTTGCCCTGCTCCGGATAGTTGGACGGATTCTCGATCTCCAGCACTTCACCGCTTGTAAGCGTGACCCGGTATACGACGCTCGGCGCGGTCGTCAGGATCGGAATGTTGAACTCGCGTTCGATGCGTTCCTGGATGATCTCCATATGGAGCAATCCGAGGAATCCGCAGCGGAATCCGAAGCCGAGCGCGGAGGACGTTTCCGGCTCGAATCTGAGCGAAGCGTCATTCAATTCAAGCTTCTCAAGCGCTTCGCGCAGATCGTCGTAATCGGACGAATCGATCGGATACATGCCGCAGAACACCATCGGATTAATGCGCCGATAACCCGGAAACGGTTCGTCGGTCGGACGCTTCGCATCCGTTACCGTATCGCCGACGCGCGTGTCTCTCACGTTCTTGATTCCGGCGACGACGAAGCCGACATCGCCGACGTTCAGCTCATCGACGGTCGTCATGCGCGGGCGGAAGACGCCGACCTCGATCACCTCGAACGTCTTCCCGGAAGCCATCATCATGATCTCCGAGCCGGGACGGATTCGTCCGTCCAGCACGCGCACGTAGATGACGACTCCTTTATACGAATCGTAGTGCGAATCGAAAATGAGCGCTTTCAGCGGCTTGTCGGGATCGCCGGACGGCGCGGGCACTTTCCTGACGATCTGTTCCAGGATCTCCTTGATGCCGATGCCGGTCTTCGCCGAGGCAAGCACCGCATCGCCGGCATCGAGTCCGATGATCTCTTCGATCTCCTGTTTGACCCGGTCCGGATCGGCGCTCGGCAGGTCGATCTTGTTGATTACGGGCAGAATCTCCAGATTATTGTCCAAAGCGAGATAAACATTCGCCAACGTCTGCGCTTCGATCCCCTGCGACGCGTCGACGACGAGCAGGGCGCCTTCGCAAGCGGCAAGACTGCGGGACACTTCGTAGGTAAAATCGACATGCCCCGGCGTATCGATCAGATTCAAGATGTATTCCTCACCGTCGTCGGCCTTGTAGGTCAGATTCACCGCCGTCAGCTTGATGGTGATGCCGCGCTCGCGTTCCAGATCCATCTGATCGAGCACCTGATCCTGCATCTCGCGCGAAGTCAAGGCGCCGGTATATTCGAGAATACGATCGGCAAGCGTTGATTTGCCGTGATCGATATGAGCGATAATCGAAAAATTCCGTATCTTTCTTTGTCGTTCGCGTATGTCTGCCATGCTTGCCCCCCTACAAATTGTGATACCATTATAACAATTACAGGGAGGGTTTTAAAGATGCGACAGACGACCTCGCCGCAAACTCAGTGCAGGATGCCGTCAAACAGCGAGACGATCAGTTCGATGCTCCCCCGCGCGGTTCGCTGCAACACGTTGCCCGCCGCATCGGCCAGCGCGTTGACGAGCGTCGTGTTGTGCACAGGCTTCTCCAACCGGTCGAACGGAGACGCGCGCTCCTCCGCGGCGTTCCCGGCATCGGCGCGGGCAGTCTCCTCCGCCGCTTCCAACACGCGTTCCGTCCGTCCGGCTTCCTGTTCCGCCTTCAACGGACCGTTAACCTGTCCGATCCCGTTCGTCGCCAGATCCACGCCGTAGAAGATGCCGAACATGACGAGCAGCGCGATGATTGCCATTCTGCTTAAAAATTGCGCCAATTCTCTCACGTTTCTCACTCCCTTGCAGCCGGCGCATCCAGCCAGGCGCTGACGATCTCTCCGGCAGGCACCGGCAGGTCGACTTTTTCCGCATCCCAGAACAGATCGGCGATGACTTCCGCCAAAACGTCGATCGTGCGGTACGATTCTTCCAGCGTATTTTCCGGTCCGCCCACCTCGATCAGGATGGCGTTCGGAGAGATGTGCTGGTTGTACCGGCCGTTCCCTGTCTTGGAAGTTTTCCCGTAAATGCCGCGGGATAAACCGGGATACCGCGCTTCCAGCCGATCGTGTATTTTTTGCGCGAACGCCTCGTTCTCTTTCCAGTTTGGATTATTATACCCGATGATGAAATACACCTGGGCGTATGCGACGCCGTCGATCGTTGCCGTCGTCAGCTCGCGGGGCTGCGAGTCGCGGTGGATGTCGAAGTAATATTGCAGATCGGGATACGTCGCGGCCGCTTCCTCCACCGTCTTCAGGGAGTAATTGTAAGACAGATTGTAGTTAAAATCTTTCACCGCGCTGGGATAATCCTTATCCGACACTTTCGCTCCGATGCCGTTTTCCTCCAACCGTTCGGCCAACCGTTTGCCCAACAAGGTGATGTTGATCTTCGGGTCGTACGCCTCATCGGGATCGTTCACGCCTTCAAGCTCGGGGACCCATGACTCGCGATTGTGGGAATGATAGATGAAAGCCTTGATGCGCCTTCGTTCGTCGATGGCGCTGTTCACCGCGCCCGCGCCGTCTCCCGCTTCATTCGCCGCCTCATCGTTCCGCGCGCCCGGCGCTTGATCCGAACCGGCATACCGCTCGTTGTCGGCCGCCTGGTCCGTTGTCCGGTTCGCGCTTTGATCCGCCGATCCCGTCCTTCCGCCGGCTGTTTCAAGCGGCGCCGTACCGCTTCCCGATAAGGACGAATCGGCGTCATCGCCGCTCGCGCGCTCCCGCCTAAGCAGCGAGGCTTCCGCGCCGATCCCTCCGATCTCGCTCGCCAGTACGGTCAGCGGGTCCGTCAACCTTGCTCCCGTCACCAGTTCGAACAGCAAGCGATGCGCTCCCGCCTTCCCCGATCGGGACGATTCATTCCGTTCAAAACCCGCGATCTCCATCTCCAGCATGTCGAACATCCATGATTCGGAAATCACGGCCTTCCCGCCCGCACTCCCGTCACGCGGCGCCGTCTGCGTATGAACCCATGCGGCGAACCCGATGACGACCAGCAGCGTGAACGTACATGCCGCAAGCAGCCCGACGAATTTCCCCATGGCGACGTAATCCGCGTATTTCGCGGCGGACCCGTCCTGCTTCAACCGCTTCGTCAACATCTATCGCTACCTCCTCACGGTTCATAGACTTCTAAATCTAGTAAAAAATCTATGAACGACGCGAAGAGAATAGAACAAGTTTGCCGACTCGTCCGACATGCGCCCAACCTTCTTAAACGAAACGGCGCCCGGAAGGCGCCGATGCGGATCAATTGGAAACGGATATGGATTCACTTGATAGAAACTCAGTGGGTATACGCGGCCACGTTCGACGTGTCAATCGCTTCATGCAGCGCGGCATTCAATCCGCTCGCGATAATATTCGCGATGTCTTCGATGAACTCGTCGATTTCCTTCGGCGTCACGAGCAGATCGTGTCCGATCGGATTCAGCACTTCCTTCACCAGTTCGAGCCGTTCCGTCTCCGACAACTGATCGATGAGCCCGAAAATTTGCTCCGTGTTGGCCATTCTCTTCTTAAAATGCCGGATCAGCATCTCCATGCTGCTTGTGACGATCGTCGAAGCGTACACGACGGTGGGAACGCCGATGGCGATGACTTCGACGCCCAGCTCTTCCTTCGTCAGCCCTTTTCGCTTGTTTCCTATTCCCGAGCCCGGATGGATGCCGGTATCCGCGATCTGGATCGTCGTGTTGACCCGTTCGAGCGCCTTCGACGCCAGCGAATCGATCGCGATCACAAGATCGGGCTTCAATTTGTCGACCAGCGCGTAGACGATATCGCTCGTTTCGATGCCCGTCGTTCCCAACACGCCGGGCGCCACGGCGCTCACCTGTCGATAGCCGGGGTGCACTTGTTCCGGCATCAGCTCAAAATAGTGCCTTGTCACCAGAATATTCTCAACGACCAGCGGCCCCAGCGCATCCGGCGTCACGTTCCAGTTTCCGAGGCCGATCAGGAGAACTTTCGCGTCCGGCGGGATGTTCTTATGTTGAAGGAACCGTTCAAACTCTTGCGCGAACAGCGTGGCGACGCGGTTCTGCAACTTCGAATCCTTGCGGCGGAGACCCGGAACCTCGATCGTGATGTAATGACCGGGCATTTTCCCGATGGCGCGCGCGCCTTCCTCGTTCTGCACCTCGATCCGCGTGATCTTGATGCCTTCGCCTTCCCACAGTTCCGTATGTACGCCGGGAATATCATCCTTCGTTCCGCGCCCCACAGTTGCGGCTTCCTTCGCTTCCAGAGCCAGATCGAGATGTTCCGATTGGCGGTTCAGTTCTTTCTCGACATCCGCTTCGGTAAACTCCGGCAACGGTTGCTTGATCGGAAAATATGGATGCGTCATCGCACGAATCTCCTTTGCTGTATAGTTTCCTGCATCAAGTTAATCGCATATTCCGCATATCGAATGTGAAGTCTTAATAGATAAGAATAGTGTGCGACGCGAAGAAAAAAGTTATACCGTGAACCTCCGGCGCGCATGTCCCATGGTCAGACAAAACCTTCTGAACATGTTGCTTTTTGCCGGGGACCGTGTTAGAATACTAAAAGTTGTGAGCAGATACGATATGGAGTTGCAAGGTTGGAGGTGAATCATCATGCCAAACATTAAATCCGCAATCAAGCGCGTCAAAACGAGCGAGAAGCGCCGTCTGCAAAACGCTTCGCAAAAATCCGCTCTTCGCACCGCGATTAAAGCTGTGGATAAAGCCGTCGCCAGCAACGATCTCGAAAAGGCGCAGGCCGCTTTAATCTACGCATACAAGAAGCTGGATTCCGCCGCTTCCAAAGGCTTGATTCATAAAAACGCAGCAGCGAACAAGAAATCAAGGCTGGCTAAAAAAGTGAATGCTTTGCTTGCGCAAGCTCAAGCGTGAGCAATCTGCAAATAACGAATAACGAACAAGGCTGGACGGTTGATGGAGGATTCAACCTTCCAGCCTTTTATCATGTCATGCGGGGAAAAGGCGATTCAAGAAGCGGCGACCTGAAGCAGAAACATCTCAAGGCCGAGCGTCTTGTCGACGGTCCCGGACTTCATCTCAAAGTCAAGCTCCGCCAGCCTGCGCAATATCCGCATCAGCTGTTCCGTCCGGTACGCCCGGCTTTGCTCGTGCGCCAGCTTCACCGGATACGGATGCATCTGGAGCATCCCGGCGATCTGCTGATGCGAAAATCCTTGCTCAGCCAGCAGTTTCACCTGCAGCATGATGCGGTACTGCCTCGCGATGAGCGCAACAATCTTGATCGGCTCCTCGCGCTGTTTCAAAAGCTCGTAAAACATCGACAGCGCCCGGTCGGCATTTTTCTTGACCGCTTCTTCCACAAGCATGAACACCGTTTGCTCGGGGTTGCTGACGGCGATCTGCTCCACGATCTCGGCCGTGATCAGCCCGCCGCTTCCCGCGTACAGCAGTAGCTTATCGATCTCCGATTTCAGCGAATGCAGATTCGTTCCCACTCGCGCGATGAGCCGCTCGACCGCATTCTCCTCGATCCTGCTGCCGCCTTCGCGCACCTGTTGCTCGATCCAGCTTTGCAGTTCCTTCTCGGATAACTCGGAAAACGCGGCGATCGATCCCATATTTTTCAATATTCTGACGATTTTCTTCCGATCATCCAGCTTTTCCGCGTGAAGCGTGAAAATGATGACCGTCTGTTCGGGAGGATTAAGCAAATAATCGGCCAACCGATCCACGTTATGCTCAACTTTGCCGCTTGGCTTTCCTCCTCCGAAAAAGACCGCATGTCTGGCGAGGATAACTTTCCGGTCGGCGAAAAACGAACCGGTCTCCGCATCTTCAAGCACAACATCCAAAGGCGTCTGTCCAAGATCGTATCTGTTGCACGACAACTCCTGATCGGATGACGGGACAAGCGCGCCGATCAATCTGTCCACAAACCGTTCGAGTCTGTATGTCTCGGTTCCATAGCACAAATACACCGGGCGCGGATTGCCCTTCATCGCGTCGTTCAGCAGCTTGTCTGGCGTCACGATTGCCGTCATCACAGTTTCCCTTCTGTGTGTTCTTTCAGATCGATAAAGTAAATGTAAGATGCCTCGCCCGATTTCACCTTGAAGAGCAGACGTCCTTCTCGTTCCCACACCAGATCGTAAATCTCCGCATCGGCAAAGTCACGGGACGTATACAGTTTATCATGGTTTTCATCGAGGATGACGACCGCCCCGTTTTCAATAAAGGCCGAGTACGTCCCTTCAGGAGAGACGAATCCGGTAATGGAACCTGATTGATCGACTACGGTGATGCCCACCGTCAAGCCGACATTGTCAATGAAACCGGCCGGACCGTCAAGCGAAAGCATTCCGTCCGCATCGGACAAACTGTCCGGCGCCGCTCCCGGCACCAAACCCGCTTCCCCGGAAACCGCCTTGTCCGAAGGAGAAAACAACGGCATCTCGTTTTGTCTCATCTCCATGATGTTCACTTTCTTGTCCGATACCTCTTGCGCGACGACTCCGCTCTTCATCACGCTCTGGTCCGAATAAACGGCGTTGTCGGCGGCCGATTCGATTCCGAAGTCCATCGACTGCATCATGGACGACTGATCGGATGAACCTCCCGATGAATCGGCCATCCTGAGCCGGTCGTTCTCGCCGGGATTGAGTATGACCACTCCGAGCAAAACTCCGGCCGCAATCACGCCGCCCATGATCATGTTCCGCAACCGTCCCCGGTCCGCAGCGCGGCCTTTTCGTCCGGGCGTTTCCTCAAGACGAACGGACAGCTGTGCGGCAGACGCGGCGCTCTTCATGCGGTCGATCTCCGCAAGTCTGGGCAAGATTGCGTCCACGAGGCTAACGGGCGGATGAACCTTTGGCAAGCTGGATAACTCGCTTGTCAATCGCTGTAAACGCTGCATCATGGAGCGGCATGTCGGGCATCTTCTGATGTGCGCTTCCAGCAATTCTTGCTCGGAACGATCCAGATCGAGATCCAGCTGTCGCTGCATAAGTTCGATCACCTCTTGACAATTCATCCCCCAACACCACCCTTCAAGTAATCTTGCAGCAGCGTCTGCAACTGCTGCCTTGCACGGAACAGATAGGACTTGACGGTGTTTAAAGGCAGACCTAACGATTCGGATATCTCATTGTAGGAGAAATCCTGCAAATATCGCAGCACGACCACGGCGCGATAATGATCGGACAGCTTGCCGATCGCTTCCCGTATATCCTGCGACACATGCGCGGCTACGACCTCATCCTCCACATTGTGGCCGGCTGTGAAGATCAAGTCATGCTCTTCGATTGAAACCGTGGGCTTGTTTCTGCGAAACTTATCGATGCAAATGTTCGTGACGATCCTCTGTACCCAAGTTCTGAATTGCGCCTTTTCTTCGAAGGATTCGATCTTCGTGTATATGCGGATAAGTGCCTCTTGAGCGGCATCCATTGCATCTTGTTCATTGCCGAGCAAATAATAAGCGGTGCGATATACATGAGTCTCGATTTCCCGCAACAACTGGATAAGTGCATCGCGATCACCCGATTGAGCAGACCTGATCAGCTCTTGCTCTACCACAAGGATCCTCCTTCCCTGCACCCTTATAGACGGAGTGCCTTCGTGTTATGTTGCAAAATCGGATCATCGTTCCTTGTACTAGGATAGCAAATAAATGTCTGCGCGTATATAAGCAAGTCTTGCAACCATATACGAAATCGTTCATTTTTTTTTTTGCGGGAAACAAATGGATGAGATCCTGCTTACTCCGCGCTAATCTTCGTTCTAACGGAAAGCGGAGCTTTGGGAGCGATCGCGTATTGAATTTCTCCGTGGCGGTCGGTGCGGAAAATCGCTGTTCCCCGTTCGTTCAGCCTGTCGATCGTATCCGCCGACGGATGCCCGTAATTGTTGCGCCCGACCGAGATGACGGCCGTGACGGGATTCCAGTAGCGAAGCCATTCCGGCGTTGAACTGTGACGGCTGCCGTGATGCGCGATTTTCAGCATATCAATCCTCGGCGCGCCGAAAGTTCCGGTCCCGCCGCCCGATTCATCGTCCGGCATTCCGGGCCGCGGCGCCGCTTCATCTTTCGCGACAGGAGCGGCCGCGTCGCCCGCTCCGCCTTGACAAGCTTGCGGCGTCTCCAAAAACCGCATGATCTCACGCTCCTGTTTCCCTCCGATGTCTCCCGTCAACAAAAAGGACGCATCGTACATCCTGATCAGCAAAACGATCGACGCGCCGTTTTGATCCGCCTCATACCGGCCGACCGCCTCTCCGTCGCGCCGAATCGGGTGCAGGAATTCAAATATCGTGTGCGGATCGATCCGCCACGTCATGCAGGCGGAGATCGGCATCGCCGGCACGCCGCGCTTCTCCGCCGCCTGCATCAATCGTTCCGCATGGAGTGAATCCTTCCTCGTCCCGTTGTACAGGAGGTATGTCGTCGGAATGTTCTCGATCACGGCATGCAGGCCTCCGACGTGATCCGCATCCAGATGCGTGGCGATGACCGCATCCAGACGATGAACGCCGCGTCTTCTCAGCAGCGGCACGATCGTATCCTTCCCGACTTCATACGGGTCCTTCCGCATTCTCCACTCTTCTTGCGTGCCATACCGGAAAGTGCCGCCGCCATCCACCAGGATGTGCCTGCCTTGCGGAGTGCGTATGAGAATGGCGTCTCCCTGTCCGACATCGAGGACGCTTACGATCCCGGTGCGGTCCCAACGGTCGCCCGCATAACCGTACACGAGCAGGGCGATCATCCATGCCCCGCCCAACACCATGAGACCGCGGCTCATCCGTCTGAATCGGGTCATGCGAAGCACGGGCGGCCAGACAAAGATGGCGAAGAGCGTCAAATAATAGCACGCCATCCACCAAAGCGGCGCTCTCGGCCACGACATCAGCAGCGCATCCGTATTCGCCGTCCATTCGACGGCGCGGAACAGCCATTCCGCGAAAAAGGACGCCGCTGCCGCCGGAAGCTGTCCAAGCGACGCATGGCATGCGCCGAGGAGCAATGCGATCATGCCGAGCGGCAGAATCAACACGCTTACGAGCGGAACCAAAAGCAGATTGGCGGCCGGCGACAGAGCGTGAACAATGTGAAAATAATAAATGACCAGAGGAAATGAAAACAGTTGCGCCGCAATCGTCACGGCCAGCGCAACGGCGACGGGACGGGGGAAAAACCCGAATGTTCCGGCCAGGCGGGGAACAAACATGATCAAGCCGAACGTGACGACGAACGACAGCTGAAAGCTGACCGAATATAAATAGTAAGGATTGACGATCAGCATGGCCAACGCGGCAATCATCAGAAAGCGCAGCGATTGTTTCCATCTGCCCGTCCGCAGCGCAATCAGCCCCAACATGGCCATGATGCCGGCACGGATCGCCGACGGAGACGCTCCTGTGGCCAGCACGTAAAGCGGAACGAGCAGGAGACAGACATCGTAGGTCCGCTCTTTCGTCAATCTGCACAGCCGCAAGAGCCAAAAACATCCCGCCGTAAACACGCTCACATGAAGTCCGGATATGGCCAGAACATGCGTCATGCCGACATCGGAAAACATCTCATACAATTCGGCGGGAATATCCCGCTGATCGCCGATCAAAAGTCCTTGCATGAATCCCGCATAACGTTCATCGAACAGTTCGGTCACGAGTTGCCCCAGACGCCCGCGAAACCGATCCACGCCGCCGAGCCAGCGCGATGCGCCCGGCGCCGGACGGGAACCGATCTCCACCGTGCCCAGGCCTTCGGCGATCAACTGCCAGTGCACCCGCTGTTTGTGAAGGTAATCCCGGTAATCGAAATCCCCGAAATTGCGGGATGTGCCGGGCTTTTGCAGGGTTCCGGCAAAGCGCAGCCGCATTCCGCGCTGCCACTGTCCCGCAAGCAGCTGTTCGGCGCGCTCATCGAGGTAGACGGTCGTCTGCACCCGCTCCTTGGGGAAAATCCGCATGTCCGACGCGATGAGTTCATCGACGTGGAACCGGAACGAAACGCGGTCTCCGTCCGTCGTCACCGCCGACACGATCTTTCCTTGAACCGTCACCTCACGGCCGTCCAGTTCATCCCCGATATTCGACCGGTTCATCTCTTCCGTTGTATAGCCGTATCCCCAAGCTGCAAACGTTACGCATACAGGTATCAAAACATGCCGGCACCACCACCGCAATTTCCTCCCGGCCGTCCGGCCGCGCGGCGTTTCGCAGGGCTGTTCGGATGGAGGATGACCGGGGAAATGCTCACGGTTATAAACACCTACCGACAGCCGGATGGAAAGAGCGACCGCGACGATCAAAGCAGCCAGGACAATCACCGCCGACGAAGCGCCGTGATGAAGCCCGGCGGCCAAACCGCCGATCGCGAGCGCGCTGTTAAGATAAAACGGTTTGAACGCATACGAAGACCGTTCACTCAACGCAAACTCCTCCCGTTAAGATTTAAGCGTGTCAAGCGCGGGCGAAGTGCCGCGCCTTAAAGAAACGCTTCGTCACGTTACTTCATGGGCTTTCCGATCCCTCTCCGCATTTCCCGACGATTGAACTTGTGGATGATCGCCAACGGCACACACCGCTCGCAAACAACGGCTGCTTATTTTTTCAAACAAAAAAGCACCTCCTTGTCCGCATGAATACGGATCGGAGGTGCTTCCTTCCTTTCTCTTATCTTTCCTTGCCTGGATCTTTTACCCAATCAATCGGTAAATGAACTATGCCGGATGAACGCTCCCGATTCATATTGGCAATCGTGAACTTGTGCCCGGTCATCCTTCCGAACCGGATCGCGCGGATCGGTTATCAGACCGTGCCCGCCGGCGCTTCATAATCGGCCAGCTGCCGCATGACGATGCCTTTCTGATTCATCAGCCGCACGACTTTGTCCTGATCCTTCGGGTATTCCCGATAGTAGACGATCTCGACAATGCCGCTGTTGGCGAGCATGTTCGCACAAGTCCAGCATGGCTGGTCCGTCACATAGACGGTTGATCCTTCTCGGTCGCGGCGATCGGTGAACAGAAGGAGATTTTGTTCCGCGTGTATCGTGCGGACACAACGCTCCTTCCGGATCATCTGTTCCTCCCCGCTGTCCAGGACTTTCAATTCGTACTCTTCGACAAGCATGCATCCGGCCTCTTCGCAATCCGGCACACCCGACGGCGCGCCGTTATATGCGGTGCCCAGCAGTTTCTTGCCCTGCACCAGCACCGCACCAACCTTGCGCCGCGAGCAGCGTGATCTCGTCGAAGCCATGAACGCGATATCCATAAAATACGTGTCCCAATCTTTGCGGATCGATGCCATGCGATGAAATCCTTTCTCCAGAAAATCTCTTTAGGTTTTCCCTATGTTCATTGTTGGCTGGCCCGGATCGCCTGATCAAGATCGTAAATGATATCCTCAATATTTTCCGTGCCGACGGACAGACGCACCATGCCCGGAGTTACGCCCGTCGAAGCCAGTTCCTCACCCTTCAATTGCGAGTGGGTCGTGCTCGCCGGATGGATGATCAGCGACTTGCTGTCGCCGACGTTCGCGAGGTGGCTGAACAGCTTCACGCTGTTGATCAGCTTCTTGCCGGCTTCCACGCCTCCCTTGATCTCAAACGTGAGAATTGCGCCGACACCGTTTGGCATGTATTTTTGCGCCAGCGCATACGACGGATGCGACGGCAATGCCGCATAGTTGACGTTCGATACATATTCGTTTCGCTCCAGATATTGCGCCACCTTCAGCGCGTTCGCGCTATGCCGCTCCATGCGCAGATGAAGGGTTTCCAGACCTTGCAGCAGGAGGAACGAATTGAACGGCGACAGCGATGCGCCGATGTCGCGCAACAATTGAACGCGCGCCTTGATGATATATGCCAGCGGTCCCACCGCGTCCGTGTACACGACGCCATGGTAGGTAGGATCGGGTTCCGTCAGGCCGGGGAACTTGCCGCTCGCCTTCCAGTCGAACTTGCCGCTGTCAACGATGACGCCGCCGATCGACGTACCGTGACCGCCGATGAATTTCGTCGCCGAATGAACGACGATATCCGCGCCGTGTTCGATCGGTCTGAGCAAATACGGGCTCGGCAGCGTATTGTCGACGATGAGCGGAATGCCGTGTTCATGGGCGATCTTCGCCACCGCTTCGATGTCCAGCACGTCGCCGCGCGGGTTGCCGATCGATTCGGCATACAGCGCTTTCGTCTTCGGCGTGATGGCGGCCCGGAAATTCTCAGGATTGGTCGGATCGACGAATTTTACCGTAATGCCGATTTTCTTCAGCGTATGCGCGAACAGGTTGTATGTTCCGCCGTACAGGCTGGATGCCGATACGATCTCGTCACCCGCTCCCGCAATGTTCAGGATCGAGAACGTGATCGCCGCTTGTCCGGAGGACACCGCAAGCGCGCCGACGCCGCCTTCCATTTGCGCCACGCGCTGTTCGAACACATCGGTCGTCGGGTTCATGATGCGCGTGTAGATGTTGCCCGGTTCCGCCAAAGAGAACAGATTCGCGGCGTGTTCCGTATCGCGGAAGCCATACGAAGTCGTCTGGTAGATCGGCACCGCGCGGGACATCGTCGCCGGGTCCAGCTGTTGTCCCGCATGTACGGCCAGTGTCTCAAGATGAAGCTTGCGTTCTTCAGACATATATGTATCCCTCCATAAGGTAACTTGTCTTATTTATTGTCGCACAAAGTACGAGGAAAGAAAAGAGTTTTCCTACAATTCCAATCTGATTAATCCAATTTAATTGTCTTAATATTAAGAAAACCGGCCTTGGAAAATTTCCGAGTCCGAAATCGAGCGGCCCGCGCGAAGTTTCCTCTGACTCCCCCGGACGCTAATCCAGTTTCAGATAGGGAAGAATGTTCGCCAATGTCTTCTCGCCGATCCCTTTCACATTCAGCAGTTCCTCCAAACTTTCGAACGCGCCGTGCTCGCGTCGGTACTCGATGATCGCCCGGGCTTTTGCTGGTCCGATGCCGGGCAGGCGCTGCAATTGTTCGGCATCCGCTTGATTCAGAGGGATCAGGGAGTCGTCCGAAGCCGGATTCTCGGCCTGCGTCCGATTCGCGTCATGCTGTCCGGCATTCGATCCGCTTCCCTGCCCGCTGTTTGAATCGCGCGATTCATTCGCCTGTCCGGTGTGTGAGGCGTTCGGTTCATCCGTCGTCCCGCCGCGCGCCGCTTGCGATTCATTTGTTTTCCCGTTTCCCTTGCTTTCGGAAGCCGCTTCCGGTTGCGCCATTAACTCGCTGACCGCGATCCACGTCCCCTCGTCGGACCAGCCGGCGGGCGGGGGCGCAATGATCGTCAAAAGCCAGTAGCCCGTCAAGGCAATGACAAGCACGAGCCCCAAATACGACAGGATCGTCATAAAACGATTCGAACGATACATAACCCGCTCCCTCCTCCGGTTGTGATCGTATAAAATCCCGTCATACCGCCGCCAATCCGTTCATATACTGAAAAAAGCAGGTATAGCATACCATCTGGGAGGGGATCTTGATGAAGGTCGGTTTCATCGGAATAGGCAGCATGGGTACGATATTGATCGAAGCATTCATCCAATCAGGTGCGCTAGAGCCTGGACGAATCATGGCGAGCAATCGTTCCAGGCATAAGGCGGTTTGTCTGGCGGAACGATATCCCGGCATTACCGTCGCCGAGGACAACCGGGAGATCGCCATCCATAATCAGGTGATTTTTATTTGCGTCAAACCGCATGAATATAAAAATGTGATCGAAGACATTCGGCCGTACGTGACAAGCGAACAGATCGTCGTCTCCATTACAAGCCCGGTGCTCATCCGGCATCTGGAAGATCTGTTGCCGTGCAAGATCGCCAAAATCATCCCGAGCATCACAAACTACGCGCGCAGCGGCGCTTCGCTGTGCATGTACAGCGAGCGGTTGACGCAAAGCGACCGCGAGATGCTCGAATCGCTGTTTGGCAAAATCAGCACGCCGCACATTATCGACGAAAAATATACGCGCGTCACGTCCGATCTGTCGAGCTGCGGGCCGGCGTTTCTGTGTTATTTTATCGAGCAATTCGTCGACGCCGCGGTGGAGATCAGCGGCATTCCGCGGGAAGAGGCGTGCAAACTTGCAAGCGATATGATGCTCGGAACCGCCAAACTGTTGGTGGAACAGCACTTCACCCTATCTTCTTTGCAGGGAAGAGTCCGGGTGCCGGGCGGAATCACATCCGAAGGCCTCAATCTGATGCAATCGTACATGGACGGCATGTTCGAACGGCTCATCTGCGCCACCCACGCAAAATACGAAAGCGACCTCACGAAGATCGAGACGCTTTTTTACGGACAAAAAGCCTAAACCCGTGAGGTCGCCGATTGCGGTTCGGTTGATCAATAGCGATCCGGTTATATGCGGTTCCGGGTCCGGTCGGTCGCGATTCCGGCTCAGCCGACGACGATGTTGACGATGCGTCCTTTCACGGCGATCACCTTGCGTATCGTCTTGCCCGCGATCGCCTTTTGGACAGCTTCTCGGGACAGCGCCAGTTCCTCCATGCCTTTTTCGTCGAGATCGGCGGGGATCATGACGCGGTCGACGATCTTGCCCGACACCTGAATGACGATTTCAATCTCGTCATCCGTCGTGTAACGCTCATCGTATTTCGGCCACGGCACATACGAGATGCCGCCTTCGTGACCAAGCCTCTCCCACAGTTCTTCCGCGATATGAGGAGTGATCGGGGCGATCAGCTGTACGAAATGTTCCGCAGCTTGTCTCGGAATCCTCTCCGCCTTATACGCTTCGTTCACGAAGATCATAAGCTGGCTGATCGCGGTGTTGAACCGCAGATTTTCATAATCTTCGGTGACTTTCTTGACCGTCTTGTGCCAAATACGCTTGAACGGCTCGTCGCCTGCATCATCCGTGATCTTGGCGCTGATCTGACCCTGATCGTCGATGAACAGCCTCCACACGCGGTTCAGGAACCGATAGATTCCCTCCACTCCGTTCTCGCTCCACGGTTTCGTCGCTTCCAGCGGCCCCATGAACATCTCATACATGCGCAGCGTGTCGGCGCCGTACTGTTGCACGATATCGTCCGGGTTGATCACGTTTCCGCGGGACTTGCTCATCTTTTCATTGTTGGTGCCGAGGATCATCCCCTGGTTCACCAGCTTCCGGAACGGCTCCTTCGTATCGACAACCCCGATATCGTACAACACTTTATGCCAGAATCTCGCATAGAGCAGATGCAGCACCGCATGTTCCGCGCCGCCGATGTACAGGTCGACGGGGAGCCATTTTTTGGCCAACTCCGGATCGACGAGCTTCTCCTTGTTGTGCGGATCGATGAAACGAATGTAGTACCAGCAGCTTCCCGCCCATTGCGGCATCGTGTTCGTCTCGCGCCGCGCTTTCATTCCCGTCTCCGGGTCGATCGTGTTGACCCACTCCGATACGTTCGCCAGCGGCGATTCTCCCGTGCCGGAAGGACGTATCTCCTCGACGTCCGGCAGTAACAGCGGGAGTTCGTCTTCGGAAAGCGGCTTGATCGTGCCGTCTTCGAGATGAAGAATCGGAATCGGTTCGCCCCAGTAACGCTGGCGGCTGAACAGCCAGTCGCGCAGCTTGTACGTCACCTTGGCTTTTCCTTTGCCGTTGGCCTCCAGCCATTCGATCATTTTGCGGATCGCTTCTTCGTTGCGAAGCCCGTCCAGGAAGTCCGAATTCACATGAACGCCGTCTCCCGTAAAGGCTTCCTTCGTAATATCCCCGCCTTCGATCACTCTGACGATCGGCAGGTCGAATTTTTTCGCGAACTCCCAGTCGCGCTGGTCGTGCGCCGGAACGGCCATGATCGCGCCTGTGCCGTAACTGGCCAGCACGTAGTCCGCGATCCAGATCGGGATGCGCTTGCCGTTCACCGGATTGACGGCATACGCGCCCGTGAACACGCCGGTCTTCTCCTTCGCCAGATCGGTCCGTTCGAGGTCGCTTTTGCGCGCCGCCTGTTCCTGATAGGCTTCGACCGCCGCTTTTTGCTCCGCCGTGGTGATGACGTTCACCAGTTCGTGTTCAGGCGACATGACGCAGTACGTCGCGCCGAACAACGTATCCGGCCGCGTCGTGAACACCCGCAAGCTGCGGCCGGTGCCCTCGATCGGGAATTCGATCTCGGCGCCTGTGGATTTGCCGATCCAGTTGCGCTGCATTTCCTTGATGCTTTCCGGCCAATCCAGTTCCTCCAGATCTTCCAGCAAGCGGTCGGCGTATTCGGTGATTTTGAGCACCCACTGTCTCATCGGTTTCCGGATGACCGGATGGCCGCCGCGTTCGCTTTTTCCGTCGATCACTTCTTCATTCGCGAGGACGGTGCCCAATGCGGGACACCAGTTCACCGGCACTTCGGCGATATACGCCAACCCTCTCTTATACAATTGCAGGAAAATCCACTGCGTCCACTTGTAATAATCCGGGTCCGTCGTGCTGATCTCCCGATCCCAGTCGTAGGAAAAGCCGAGCGATTTGATCTGGCGGCGGAAGTTGTTGATATTTTTGATCGTGATGTCTCTCGGGTGCTGCCCCGTATCCAGCGCATGCTGCTCGGCGGGCAATCCGAACGCGTCCCAGCCCATCGGATGCAACACATTGTACCCTTGCGCACGCTTCAAGCGGGCGATGATATCGGTCGCCGTGTACCCTTCCGGATGCCCGACATGCAGCCCCGCTCCGGACGGATACGGGAACATATCGAGCGCGTAAAACTTCGGTTTCTGATCATCGTCCAGCACTTTGAACGTCTTGTTTTCTTCCCAATATTTCTGCCACTTGGGTTCGATCGCCTGCGGATGGTAAACCGCCGACGGTTTCTGCTTCTGAGCTTCCGTCATGTATATCCCTCCTGAACCTGCTCTATCGCGTTTTTCCTGAATGTGTTTCAACGTTTCACAACCATCGCTTAAATTCAAATCAAGCCGACGATCGGCCCGCGCCGTGAAACGGCTTCTGCTAAAGGCCGCGCCCGATATGCTGCATGACCGGCCGCATATCAAAAAACCTCCCGCCGCTAGCCGTTCTCAACATACAGCTAGGGACGAGAGGTTGATCCCGTGGTACCACCCTAGTTAGCACGAACGTTCTTCGCCCGTACTCACTCTGCCCTTTAACGCAGGGGATACGGATACATATAAACTGGGCCGCCTGCTTCGTCCGCGCCCGATGTGAACGCAAAAACGCCAACGGCTCCGCAGCGGTCTATGCATCAGCTCAGAGGCGAGTTCGCATCCGACGGCTGCCGGCTCGCACCCCCCGCCGGCTCTCTGGAATCCCATCTCAAATGCTACTACTCCTCGTCGCAGCCTTCCTCGCATGTTGATGTTATTCTTTTGCCATTATACGGTTGCAGGCCGGTGCTGTCAAGTGAATCCGGCGGTTCGGCGCCGCCGCCCGCGTTCGGCATTGGTTCGAACCATTGCGAACGCAAAATGCGCGACCGTGAATATGCGATAACGCGTCGCGAACAACATGTCAACACCGCGTGACGAATCGCGTTTCCAGTTTAGCTTGTCTTATTTCACCGCGCACACGAACATTCTCGTCGCATCATCCGTTACCTGCCGCCAGGCGAAGTCTGCGAACGTGTCGACGGAGCGAAATCCCGCTTCACGCAGCCACCGGATCAGTTCGTCCTCCTCATGGGCGCGCTGCCTGTGCGTCTCCCGGAACCGCGCAAACAGCTGATCCTTCTCGTCCCGCAGCACGAACATCGTCAGTTCATGGGTGATCAGGCGTTCATCTGGTGCCCAATCACTGTACCAGATATAGGCGATGTCTTCATCATCGTATGTGAACGGCTGTTCCGAAGCGTAGCGTTCGAACTGGCGTCTCGTCAGGACATCGAATACAAACAGCCCGCCGTCCCTCAGTCCTGTGTAAGTGCGCGTGAATACCGCCCGCACGTCCCGCTCAGACAGCATATAATTGATCCCGTCGCAAAGACATACGACGGCATCCGCTTCTTCGGCGATATCCCATTCGCGCATGTCCTGATGAATCCACGCCACCGAACCGCCTGCGGCCGTGATGGCCGCCTTGTGTCGCTCCGCCTGTTCCTGCGCCGCAGCCAGCATATGCTCGGACAGGTCGATGCCGACGAGATGCAGGCCGTCCCGCGCCAGCGTCACCGTCTGGCGTCCCGTCCCGCACCCGAGATCAACCACCTTCCTTGGACTGATCTTATACCGTTTCCACGCTTCCCTGAGAAACCGATGCCATTCCTCATACGGCATATCTTCCATCAGGCGGTCATACACCCGGGCGAATTCGTGCCGGTAAGCGCCATTCGTTGTTTCATTCATCTTTTATTACCGCTCCCCGCAAGGCGCGCGTTTCGTTTCAAGATAACGGCGCCCGCTCTTTCTTTGCTTTCTCGGTCAGGTATGTCCAACTGCCCTCCTGATAAACGAGCCCTTCCTTCATCAGCTTGCCGATGGCCCGTTTGAATGCGGCTTTGCTGATGTTGAACCGCTTCAGGATAATGTCCGCCGGCGTCTCATCCGAATAGGGCATCGCCCCGTTCGGCCGTTCGAGCAGAAATGCGAGCAGGCGATCCGCGTCCTCTTCCCGGCTGATTTCTTTGGCCTGCCGCATCGACACGTTGACCCGCCCGTCTTCACGAATGTAGGTCACCCGCACGCGGACAAGTTCGCCCAAACGAAGCAACCTCGTCCGCTCCGTTTCATGGAGCATGGCCATGACGCCAAAGCCGAGCACTCCCGCGGGTATGATCAGGAACGTCCGCTGTTTCAAAGGCTTGTACACGCGTGCGTCTACCCACGTATTGCGCCACGATGCGGGAGCACTGACGGCCAGCTTCTCGAACTGCTTTTCTCCGGCCGGCTTCGCGATCATGCGTCCCTGCTTGTCATGCGCGAGCGTGACGAACACCGCGTCGCCGACCTGCGGCCATAAACTGCGGAGTTCGGGGAGTTCGGTGTACGGGAGCAGCAACTGCCGGCCGATGCCGATCTCGAGGAAGCAGCCGATTCGTTCATGGATGTCCGTCACGTTCAGCAGGGCGATCTCTCCCAGCGTGATGAGCGGCCGCTTCATCGTCGCCGTCAGCCGGTCCTTGTGATCGTGATACAGGAAAACGGTCAACCGGTCTCCCGTCCGGACGTCTCCCGCCACCTCGCTGTAGGGCAGGAGCACGTCCCGCACGCCATTGCTTAAATAATAGCCGTTCGGAGGAACTTCGCGCGTCACGGTCAGCGTGGCGACGCTCCCCGCTTCCAACGATTCGCTCATACGTGTTCCACCACTTTGGCATCCGACCAGAGCCGCTCCAGATCGTAATACTCCCGGTCTTCCCGATGAAATATATGGACGACGATATCGCCGATGTCGATCAGAATCCAGCGCGAAGTATCCAATCCCTCGACCCCGCGAATGCGATGTCCGGCTTTTTCGACCTCTTCGACGACCGCATCGCACAACGCCTGAACCTGACGATTGGAATTGCCGTGACAGATGATGTAGTAGTCGGTTACCAGTGACAGGTTCTCCAGGTCCAACGATACAATGTCGATCGCTTTTTTATCTTCCAACGTATCGACGATCAATTTCAACAGTTGTCGTGTTGCTTCCTTGCTCATGTTCGTCAACGCCCCTTTATCTGGTCAATCAGGCTGTTTCTGGCATTTATTGTAAGAGGATAAATTTTCTTCCCCTGTTTGATCAAATATTGAATCGTGGAATCGAATCCGGCGACGAGCGCTTCCTCCAGACTGTGATCCGCCAGTTCACGAATCTTGTCCACGCCTGGAAAATCTCTACCCGGTTCGATGTAATCGGCCAGACACAATACTTTATCCAGCAGCGTCATTTGCACGCGCCCGGATGTATGGTAGCGGATGGCGTCCAGCACCTCTTCATCCTCGATGCCAAGCTGCGTCTTCGCCACGTAGGCGCCGACATGCGAATGCAGCAGCTGATCGTCATACTCAAGCATGTCGGTATGCAATTGCTCGCGGATCACGACCTCCCGCTGCCGTTCGACCGGCCAATATTTCGCCAGATCATGCAACAGTGCCGCCAGATGCGCCTTGTCCGGATCGGCTCCGTAGCGGTTCGCCAACCGCACGGCCGTCTCCATCACTCCCAGTGTATGCGTCCATCTGCGCTCCGGCATCTGCTGACGCACATAAGCGATGATGTTGTCCAGATTATTCATACAACCGTCTCTCCTCTATATAAGACAATACCGAATCCGGCACCAGATACCGAACGGAGCGGCCGCCCCGGAGCCGCTCCCGGATATACGTCGACGAGATGTCGAACTGCGGAATGTCCACGAGCCGCACACGGTTTCTGATCACGGGTTCGAGCGCGCCGAGATCGATCCGCGTGCCGGGTCTGGCGAACCCGATGAAGGAAACGAGCGAACACAATTCCTCGATGCGATGCCAATGGGGCAAATATTGCACCATATCCGCGCCGATCAGCCAGTAAAATTCGTGCTCCGGATAAGCCGCAACCAGCATCTTAGCCGTTTCCAGCGAATACGACACCCCGCCTTTGCGAATTTCCCAATCGACTGCGCGAAATTTCGGATGACCGGATATGGCCAGGTTGACCATATTCCACCGATCTTGATCGGTCGCCCTCGGCGCGGCACTTTTATGCGGCGGCTGATATGAAGGAATGAACCATACCTCATCCAGCTTCGCCTGTTCCGCGGCATGTTCCGCCGCCAGCAAATGACCGATATGGATCGGATCGAATGTTCCGCCCATGATGCCTACTTTCAAAATGCTCTCCCCCATCAGATCAATAAGCCTGTTCGCATCGATGCGTTCGCGGGCTTGCGGATTTCTCGCAGACAGCCGCGACCTCCGGCGTTCAATCTTCGTATCCCGCTTCAGGCGCGCTTCGCGAGCGATCTCTCCACTGCTTCGCGCATGGCTTCCACAGGCGCCTGCCGGCCGAGCCAATATTCATAGGCGTACGCGCCCTGATACACAAACATGCCGAGACCGCCGTGCACCTTATGTCCGAGCTGTTCCGCCTCCTCCAGCCATTTCGTCTTCAGCGGGTTGTAGATCAGATCGCTGAACAGCGTTCCCGGTTGGAAGATGCGGGGGTCCGCCGGACGCTCGTCGACGTTCGGATGCATGCCGACCGATGTCGTATTGATGACGATATCCACTTTATGAATAATATCAGCGATTCGCTCCATTCCCATTCCCTCGAAGTCGGCATACGCCGCGAGCGAAGACGCCAGTTCCGCCGCCCGCTCCTCCGTGCGGTTGGCGATCCAGATGCGTTCCGGCCGTTCGCAGGCGAGCGCGTACGCGATGCCCCGCGCGGCGCCGCCGGCGCCCAGGATCAGGATGCGCTTGCCGGCGATCCCCACGCCGGTTTCTTCTTTGAGGGAGCGCACATACCCGATGCCGTCCGTATTATAGCCGATCAATCTGCCGCCTTCATTCACGATCGTGTTCACGGCGCCGATCACGCGCGCGTTTTCATCGATCTCGTCGAGAAACGCCATGACCGCCTGCTTGTGGGGAATCGTCACGTTTACGCCGCGCAAGCCGAGACCTCGTATTCCGTCAACCGCTTGCCGCAGCCTGTCGGGTGTCACATGGAACGCCATATAAATCCCTTGCACGCCCGCCGCTTCGAAAGCGGTGTTCATCATCAACGGCGACTTCGAATGGGCGATCGGATCGCCGAATACGCCGAATTTCAGCGTCGCATGGTCGATTCTCATCACCAGTCCTCCCATACTCCCTGTTCGTCAAGTCTTTCGATTGACCATATCCAAACCTGAACGCGATGCCCGCACGCCGGAACATGTCCTGGATCGGCCTTTTATATGGTTGCAAATCCCTGTTCCGGGCTTGTACCACGTCCACGCACACCGCGCCCGACCGCGAAAGCGGCGTCCCCGGCATTTAACCCAACAGGGAAGGCCGCAGCGTCACTCTGATGCCCTTCGGGGCATAAATGTCGACAAGAGCGCCGCTCGTACCGTTCACCTGAATCCAGCCGAGACCGGATATGGACAGATCGTGTTTCCGTCCCGGAGGGATGCGGAATGTATGCTTCGTAAACGGCGGCAGCGACGCGGCCCGCTCTCCTTCGGGCGGTTCGAGAAGCCCGCCGCGATGCTCGGCATAAAGCGCGTCCGCACGCTCGAGCTTCGTCCGGTGAATCGTGACCGCATTGGACACGTAACAGGTGAACGACTGGTGCTCGCCTTGTACGAAATCCATCCTCGCCAGCGCTCCGAAAAACAGCGTCTGTCTTGCATCAAGCTGATACACGATCGGCTTGATCGTCTTCTCCGGCAACAGCTTGTTCACCGTATGCGGATCGACGATCTCCGTCATCCGGTACGGATAAACGATCCCCGGCGTATCGATGACCGATTCTCCTTCCACAAGCGGGATGTGAATCAGATCCAGCGTCGTGCCGGGATAGCGGGAAACGGTCAGTTCGGTCTCCAGATCGCTGAAGCGGCGGATCAGCTGGTTGATGAGCGTCGATTTTCCGGAGTTCGTCGCTCCGACGATATAGATGTCGTGGCCGTCGCGCCGCCGCGACATTTTTTCCGCCAATTCGTCGAACCCTTTGCCGTGCTTCGCGCTGACCAGGACGATGTCGACGGGCTTCAGCCCGCTTTCCTTGGCCTGATGCTGCACCCAGTTTCTCACACGGTTCCAGTTGACCGATTGCGGCAACAGATCCAGTTTGTTCACGACGAGTAAAACCGGATTGTTGCCGACGAACCGGTGCAAACCGCCGATCAGACTTCCCTCGAAATCGAACAGATCGACGATATGTACAACTAGCGCGCGCTTATCCGCGATGCCGTTCAGGATGCGCAGAAACTGCCCCTGATCCAGCGTCACCTGCGCCGCTTCATTATAATGTCTGATACGGAAACAGCGCTGACATACGAGCGGGCTCCGCTGCAGCGCCTTTTCCGGAATGTATCCGATTTTCCCCGGTTCCTCTGTTTGCAATGTCACTCCGCATCCGCTGCATGTTAACCGTTCATTCATCCGGCTACCATCAACCTCCATATGGTGAACTGACATCATGTATGTAGTATGTATAAAGTCTCCGAGCGTCACGATCACGAACGTCTGGTGAACGCCCGAACGATCTTTTCCAACCGTCTGTTGATCCTCGTTCCGAATCCTTCATCCTGGGGAGCGATCGGATTCACCAGGATCGTGAACATCCCCAGCCTGTTGCCTCCGTAGATGTCGGTCATCAGTTGATCTCCCACGACGGCGACCTGCTCACTTGTCAATTGCAGAAGCGCCAACGCTTTGCGGAACGGCGTCCGCGTCGGTTTTTTGGCGCGATGCAGGAACGGAATCCCGAGCGGTTTGGCGAACCGTTCCACGCGCGGCAGATGATTGTTTGACACGATCACAATGCGGAACCCGTACTCATCCAGCCGTTTCAGCCATTCAAGCACTTCGGGCGTGGCGTCCGGCTCCCTGGCTCCCACCAGCGTATTGTCCAAATCCGTGATAATGCCGCGTATTCCATTGTTACGCAAAAAGTCCAAATCGATTTCGCGAATCGAATCCACGACCAATTTCGGTACAAATCTTTCAAACATGTGCGTTCCTCCAAGGCTTCATCCTCAAACTATACCATATCCGACCATGTGAGGCAAAGCGCACAAACGAGCAATCCGATCTTCCCGTCAGCTTTCCAAAGCGAAAAAAGATGCGGCCGCTTCTTGACACGATCGCATCAACCAGTTACGCGTTCCGCATCGGGCACGCAAAGCTCGTCAGGCAACACTTTCGTTGCATCATACAAGTGTTGCGTGAACTGGCTGGTATCATTCCGAGGCGGATCGCCATATAGGATTATGCTTATCCGGTTATTCATGAACGCCGCGGACGGCATCGGCTTCCGTCGCGGTTCGTCACGGTTCGCCCGAAGTCTTCGCTTCTTCCTGACAATCTTTGCAACGGCCGTAGATTTCGAAACGGTGATTCAACACCTGGAAATCTTCAGGCAATTTGATGGACCCGTCCATCGGGCAATACTCGAACGACAAGGTCTTCTCGCAATTGGTGCAGATCAGATGGTGGTGATGGCTCGTCAAACAGCCGCCGCGAAATTTCAGTCCGCCGTCCAGAAAATAAAATTGCTCGAGCACCCCCATCTCGGACAGCATGCGCAAATTGCGGTAGATCGTGTCGAAGCTGATGCCCGGATACTTCGTCCGCATATGCTCATAAACGTCCTTCGGCGTCAGATACCCGTCGTTTTCCGCGAACAGCTGTACAAGCGTTCTTCGCTGATCCGTAATTCGCCATCCGTTTCGCGACATGATCTCCAGCATCTGATCGCAGGTGAAATGTTTCGACATGATCATTCTCCTAACGTATCGAACCTAATTTCATAGTGCAGGATTCACAGGCAAAAATCAACTGCCGCAAGGGCAAAAAAAGTTACCCGGCGATGGGCGCCATCGCCGGGTGCAACTCCCCGCATCATGTGCCGTTACGACACTTCCTAACCACCAACTGCTGCGCAAAAGCAACCGTCAGGCGATCTGTTTAAAATATTGCCGCAGTTCCCGCAGTTTCGCCCTGTATTGCTGCACCTCTTTCTCCGTGAACCGGTAGGTGCTGTACTTGGCGAGTTCGAACCCGCGAAGCACTTCCTCCCAAGTGTCGGCGGTCGAACGGTAGGTCGCTTCCCAAGCGCGAACGACTTCGCGAACGGTCTGATGTTCTTCACGAACGAGCCCTTTGCGATGGACGTACCTGAGCAAGCGGTTGAAATCATGGATGATCTGTTCGTTCGGTGTGACGGGAGCGCGGATCAGGCCGATTCGGGTCAACAGTTTTTTCAATCTTCTCAGCAGAACGGCCGAATACGATCTGCCAAACAGCCAGAACAGAACGCAAGCCGTCAGCGCGGCGATGACGACGACCGCCCATATGATCACGTCCGCGAACGTCCATCCGGATGCATCGGTTGCGGAATCGGCCGGCGTCACATTGTCCGGCGCGATTTCGTCGACATTCGAATCTGCCCGATCGGAGCCGAAGGTAAACGTCGGCGCGGTAAATCCGGCGGTCGGCTCGAACATGATCCAGCCGTATCCTTCAAAATACACTTCCACCCATGAATGGGCATCGGCATTGCGCACGATATACGTCAATTCCAAATCGGTCCCGACGTTTCCTTCCATTTCATAGTATTGCTCCATCAAGCGCAACGATTGCTCATCCAGCGTGCCCGGCGTATACCCTTTCACCCATCTGGAGGGAATGCCGAGCGTCCGGACCATGACCGCCATCGCGGTAGAGAAGAAATCGCAGTATCCTTCGCGGATTTCGAACAGGAAACGGTCTACGAAATCCGGGCTTCTCCCGCGCGACTCGTTCGGCGTGTTCGTGTAGGTATAGTTTGTGCGCAAATAGTTTTCGATCGCCTTGACCTTCTCATAAGGCGTATCGTAATCAGCCGTAATCTCCTCAACGAGATCGTACACCCGCTTCGGCAACGTGTTCGGAAGCTGCACGTACTCGCGCAACTTTCCATCGATGACGGGAAGCGGAGCGCTTTTCAGCTGCTCCTCCGACGCGACGGGAACAGCGGACACGACCGTATAGAACTTCAGTTTCGTCACGTCGGATCTGTATTTTACGGAGCCGTTGCTTTTGTTATGGACGATATAATCCGAACGGTTTTCCGTCATCCGATTCACGGATTGAACCTGGACGATCGGATACGCGCCGAAGATAATATCCGAAGACGAAGCTTCTTCGTCGACGACGGTGACCGACTGCGTAAACCGTTTGACCGGAACGTTCGCATTGATATTACCGTTGACTTTCATCACGTCCCCGATGTGGTGGATCTCCACATCGGGCAGTTCCGACGCCGTACGCCATCCCAGTCCCGTATAGATCGCCTTCGATTCGCCCCGCCAGTAACTGCGTACAGTCGTCCGCACTTCGAACACCGGATCATAGTCGTACAGAAACGCACCGCCGAGAAGCGAATCGTCCCGACCGTATCCGGATGGACTGGATTCACCGTTATTTCCGCCATTATTGTAGTTGGCAAACGATGCGATGGCCGTTCGCGTATCATCCTTTACGCTGAAATTGACCGCGCGTCCCTGCAGTTGATGCCAAGCTGTGTAAGGGTCCACGAGAAGAGGTCTGACGTTGGGCGCGATCAGGCTCACGAGCGCGATGATGGAGATCAGCGCTCCGGCGGTAAGCGCGATGCTCCATGGGTATTCGGTCACATATTTCCACGTGAGAGGATGTTTCTGTCTGAGATTTTCAAAGTGGCGGTTGACCATCAGGATGAGTCCGCTGACAACCACGTACGCCGTTTCATCCAGCAAATAAATGTGCGTGTACGAATCGGCGATCGCCATCGCGATCACGCTCAACACCATCGTCAGAAACACCCGCTCGCGGGTTTTGAGAAACCGGGTGAGCACCATGAAAAGAAGCCATGCCGCCAAAGCGAACCAGACATAGGGGTGTAACTGATTGGCATAATGGAGCAGGGTGTCCGACAACAACACCTCGGATTCGATTTGGATCGGCTGCAGTTCCAGATCCAGCACGACCAGAAGCGAGACGATCAAGCCGACAAACTGCAGCGGCAGGCGAATCCATATCGACAGCCGGAACAACAACAATTCGACAGCGAACACGATGCCCAGCACCACATACACGAGCCGGGTCGTATCATCCAGCCAGTAATTTGAAAACCAGCGGACAAATTGAATGAAGAAAATGAGCAGTGCGATGTTTTGAATGAAATTGGTCCAATCCATCCGGGCGAACAGCAATTTTATCAATCGGATCATTCTCGTCTTCCCCCCAGTACCGACGGAAGTTCGGCCAATGAACCGATGCGATAAGAAGGTATCCCGGCGGCGAGAATCTCTTTCTGCCACGGCAGCATGCCGGGTTTTGGCGTTGCCGTAACCTGTATGATGCTGCACCTGAAGCCCTTCATGCGCGTCCAGCGCAGCAGACGGTGAACCGACTCATCGACGCGCGGCGTAATGAAAACGAGAAACTGGCTCCGGCTGAATTCGCGCTGCTTCGCCTGCACGGCCTCTTCCAACATGAGCGTCCCGTTCGGTTCCACGTCGATAAGCCGCTGCAGGATTTGCTCGTAATGATCTTTATTTCGTTGCGGCGCGGCGAAAAAAGTGTCCGATTCATTGGTCAAAAGACCGATCGGCAGATCGTTCTGCCGCCCGTATTCCATCAATGAAGCGGCTATGGATACGGCCGTCTCGAACTGTTCCCGAGATGCGTATTCCGCGGCGCATTCCAGCGCGATGATCATGCGCGGCAAGGCTTCTTTCTCGTATTCCTTGGATTTCCATGTGCCGGTGCGGGCCGACGCGTTCCAATGGATGCGCGAAAGCGGATCGCCGTGCAGATATTCCCGAACACCGTTGAACTGCGTCGTTTCCCGGTGAACGAAATTGCTGACAGAATTCAGATATTTCCCGCGATACATCAGGCTGAAATCATGCCATTGCTTGATCTGGACGGTCTGCGGATATACAATGAACGAATACGGAATGCGAAAGTTTTTGCGGTATTGAGAAAAGCCGAAAATGTCTTCCACCGCGCAGCTGGTTTCTTCGAACGTATATCTTCCACGCGGAAGCGGCGGCGTCGTGATCGTCAGATTGCCGCGGCGTTTCCAATCCGGAACGAAGGACGATTCAAACAGCATTTCCTTGCCGTTGTGTCGTTTCAGCTTTTCGGTGACAAGCACGTAGGGAATCGGCATGAATCCCGGAATATAAAAATCGAGATGAATATCGACCTCGGAACCGGAGATAATCCGATCCCTCGTCAGCGACGGGATGCTTCGCTCGATTTTCGCGCTGCTGATCCCGCTTCTGCTGACGAGAAACAGATAGATGACGATTGCGGTAAAGCCGGTGAAGAGCGAAAACGCCAGCCTTCCGCCTTGAAACAGCAAGAAGAGAAGGCTCGCCCCCCATACGCCCGCAATGAGGCGAAAGCGGGAACTTTGCACAAAGCTAAGCATAGGAATCACTTCTCCATCCGTACAGGCACTTTCACATTGCTCAATACGGCATCGAGCACGGATGCCTGCGTCATCCCGTCCATCACCGCTTCAGGCGTCAGGATCAACCGATGGCACAGAACGTAATGCGCGAGATCTTTCACATCGTCAGGCAGCACATAATCCCTTCCGTGCAGGAAAGCATAAGCCTTGAGCGCTTTCGTCAACGCCAGCGAGGCGCGCGGGCTGGCTCCCAATACCAAATAGGGCGATTTTCGAGTTCCCGTTACAATATTGACGATATAATCCACGATCGACGGATCGACATAGACCGACTTCACTTTGCTCTGAATATGCAGGATTTCGTCGATGTCCGTAACCGCTTGCATTTGATCCAACGGATTGGCGACGCTTTGTCCGGTGATCATCGCCTTCTCGGACTCCGCATCGGGATACCCGAGCGAAAATTTCATCATAAAGCGGTCAAGCTGCGCCTCCGGCAAGCGGTACGTACCTTCGAAGTCGATCGGGTTTTGCGTCGCAAACAGGATGAACGGCTTCGGCAGCTCGTACCGATCGCCGTCGACCGTCACATGCCGTTCTTCCATGGCTTCCAACAGCGCGGACTGCGTCTTCGTGGTGGCGCGGTTCACCTCATCCACAAGCAGAATGTTCGACATGATCGGTCCGGGCCTGAACACAAACGTTTCCGTTTTCGGATGATAGATCGACACTCCGGTTATATCCGTCGGCAGGAGGTCCGGGTTGCACTGGATGCGGCGGAATTCGCCGCGAATCGACAGAGACAGCGCCTTGATCAGCATTGTTTTCCCGGTGCCGGGAGCATCTTCGAGCAAAACGTGACCTTCTGCCAATAAGGCGGTGAGCAGCAGTCGTATCTCTTTCTTCTTTCCCAGGATACAGGCTTCCAGATTGGCCGCCAGTCGCTGCATGGTTTCTGTTTCACGAAGAATAGATGTCATAAAATACCTCCCATGGATCGCTGATTGTAGAATGAAACGATGGAAGCCCCCTTTTTACATCGTTCGAACGATAGAAATCCGCACCGCGATCCCACGGCCGGATCTGCAAAGGTGAGGCGCAGAGATGCATCGATCTGCGGGCTATTCTCCCTGTTCTCGTCTTCTCGTGCATAGATTCTGGTTCTAGTTTCCCATGCGTCACAGATTCCGACGAACAGATTGATAGACAGATCCGATGCGTGAACGGTCGAGCATGTATCTTGATGTATCATTCTCTATGACAGCGCAAATTTAACAGATGTTATGGATATTATCACATATTTTCAGCTGGAGTGAAACCTTTCAAATGCTAGAAAATGTGATAATATTCATCGGGTACTGTGTTCAAATCAGCAGGTTTTGCAATCGTTTCCACGGCATGAAATGGCATCGCAACATAGTAGACGTAATAATCGTTCAGTTGGTATGCAGTTTATGCCATTCATCCGGCGCGAATGCCGTCGAAGGCTGACAATGAACAGTTTCATAATATTGTTAAATTTTGAATATTAAAGAATTCAGCCGTGATGGGCATTTCATCTTTGTACAAATTCGCGACATGTCGCATGTATTCCTTCTGAGGTGCGCAAGCGAAACGATGCATCCGTAAACGGCCGTACAAGATGCCGAGATCCGCAACAGGCGCAATGAAAAGGAAGGGAGAGGGAAATTCAGGCGGGAACCATATGCCAAGGTGATCACAAGCGGAATGTTAAGAGGCGTTATACGAGGCGGCAAAAAAAAAGAACAGCCGGCATCCGTCGGGACCAACGGAGCCGGCCCGCCATCTTCGAACGGTCACGAACTGATGAACGGACATCCGATGGTGTTAACCTTTCGGTTTGACAAACAACGCGGCGAGAAAGGAGAAAACGATCGCCGACGAGATGCCCGCGCTTGTCACTTCGAATATGCCGGTGATGACGCCGATCCAGCCGTCGCGTTCCAGTTCCGAGAGCGCGCCGTGCACGAGCGCGTTGCCGAAACTGGTGATCGGCACCGTCGCGCCTGCCCCGGCAAACTCAATCAGCGGTTCATACAATTTGAACGCATCGAGAATCGCGCCGCATACGACCAGTGTGCTCATCGCCTTGCCCGGCGTCATCTTGAACACATCGAGCAAGATTTGACCGGCGACGCATATAAGCCCTCCTACGACGAATGCCCACAGAAACGTCATTCGCTCATCCCTCCGTTCTCGATGCAGACGGCGTGGGCGATGCACGGTATGCTTTCCCCCTGCTGAACCGTCGTCGGCGACATGAGGGCACCCGTGGCAACGACCAGAATGCGCCGCAATTCGCCGCGCGCCATCCGCTTCAGCAAATGTCCGTAAGTGACGACCGCCGAACAGGCGCACCCGCTTCCTCCGGCCTGCACGGGCTGCTTGTTCCGATCGTACACCATCAGTCCGCAATCGTAATATTGCGTCTCCTCGATCGGCACCTGATGTTTCCTGAACAGCTCCAGCGCGATCTCATAGCCGACGCCGGCAAGATCGCCCGTGACGATCAGATCGTAATCGCCCGGCGTGCGATTCAAATCTTTCAGGTGAGCCTGAATCGTATCGACGGCGGCAGGCGCCATGGCCGCTCCCATGTTGAACGGATCTTTGATGCCCATATCCACCACGCGTCCGAGCGTGGCCGACGCAATGACCGGGCGGTTTCTGTCCGCCTGTTCGCCCTTCGACACGACGGCCGCACCCGCGCCGGTAACGGTATATTGCGCGGTAGGCGGTTTCTGCGCACCGTACTCCGTGGGATACCGGAATTGCCGTTCCGCCGTGCTGTTGTGGCTGGATGTCGCGGACAGCACATGCTCCGCGCCGCCGCCGTTGACGATAAACGCGGCGAGCGCCAGCGATTCCATCGACGTCGAACAGGCGCCGAACACCCCGATATAAGGTACACTGAGCGTGCGGGCGGTGTAACTGCTGCTCGTGATCTGATTCAGCAAATCGCCGCTGATGTAGAAACCGATCCGTTCTTTCGGAATTCCCGCGCGTTCCAAGGCGAGCTTCGCAGCTTCCTCGAGCAGCGTCTGCTCCGCCTTTTCCCAGCTGTCCTGACCGAGCATTTTATCCTCGTGAATGATATCGTAATCGTTCGCCAGCGGGCCGTTGCCTTCCTCGGGACCGACGACGGCAGCCGCCCCGCTGATGACCGGCCTGTTTTCAAACGCCCAGGTTCGATGACCAATCAGCATAAGCGGATCATCCCCCTAATCCGAAAATCAAGTAGACGATCCCGACGACAAATGCGGAAAAGACGCCGAACACGATCACGGAACCGGCGAGCTTGAACATGTTCGCGCCTACGCCGAGAACGAGCCCTTCGCTGCGATGTTCGATCGCCGCCGACGCCATGGAGTTGGCAAATCCGGTAACCGGAACGGCGGAACCGGCTCCGGCCCATTGGCCGAACTTATCGTACACTCCCAAACTCGTCAATACGACCGAAAGAAAAATCAGACAGGCGACGGTCGGATCGCCGGCCTTCGATTGGTCAAAGTGAAAATAATGCATAAAAATTTCCTGCAACACCTGTCCGATCAAGCAGATGAAGCCGCCGACGAAAAACGCCTTTACGCAATTTTTCAGCAAAGGCCGCTTCGGTTCTTTGCTCTTGGCCAATTCCTGATATTCTTTTTGCACCGGGGTGACATTTTTCATCTTCTTGTTGCTCATATGCATGCTCCTTCCATTAGGTTTTCCCGAACGTTCAGGATCTTGTCAGATAAGGGCGCAATTGTTCCAATTGCCCGGCCAACGTCTTTGCCGCCTCGGCATACATCCGCTTCGCCTGTTCATTATGCGTGCTGAGGGAAAACAGCTCGAGGTCGGCTTCGCATTTTTTAAGAGTCGCCCATAACAGCGGAAGCGTGGAAGGTGCCGGCACGTTCAGCTTGTCGTCATACAGGTCGACATACAGCTGGCCGTAACCGTCCACCTGCGCCAGAAAGACGTTTTCCACCGTAACCCCCAGCTTCTCCAGCTCCGTATGTAGCCATTCGCGATTGTATCCGGCGTTGGCAAGCGGTTCGTCCATGATTTTCCCGTCCATGATGACGGTCTGCGGTTCCGGAACCGAAGGAAGCCGGATGCCGAGTTTCGACGCCGTGAGCGGCTGATTTTCGGGTTTCAGCAGAACGGACAGATTGCCCGACGTCTCAAGCACCGCGAATTCAACGTCCGATACGCGGAAGGCGTTCTTCTGACGCAGCTGGTTCAGAAGTTCATCGATCGTGTACCGTTCTTTTTTCAGATTGTCTTCGAGCACTTTGCCGTCTTTGATCAACACGGTGCCCTTGCCCTCTACGAGATTCCGCACGAATTTGCTTTTCAGCACCAGCCACTCTTGAAAATAGGATGCAATGACCCAAACGGCGATCGCCAGAAGCGGAACCGACCAATGGATCGATTGATCCAGCGAAGCGTATGCCGCAAGGCTTCCCAATGTAATACCGGTGATATATTCGAAATAAGTCAATTGCGTAATCTGCTTTTTGCCGAGCAATCTGGTGCAGGCGAGCATCACAAAGATCGTCAGAAACGTTCGCAAAATGGCTTCCAGCCAAAACGGCATATCCGCGCACTTCCTTTCCGCAAATGATTGACGGCTCGGGCGGAAAACATTGATCCCGTTATTATTATGACTCGCGGATCGACAATTTATGTCAGAACGGAATGTCATAAATAATGGTACTCATAAGAAAAACGGCGGTCAGAACATGCTAAGGAATGACCCGAAACGACTGGATGGAGGTGAGTGACCAAAGTGACCGTTGCGACTCAAGTGAAAACTTGCCTGGCATCCTTGAAGAGCGCTCAGGCCAGCCTCGAACAGTTCGCGCTGAACACGCAAAACCAGGAAGCAAAACAGACCTTCGCTTCCGCAGCGCAAATGACTCAGCAAATCGTCGACCAGATCAGCCAACGCATTGCGGAACTGGAGAAAGAAGAACCGCAATATAAAGGATTCTAATCGGACGGCGAAAATGCGGCCGTCAACCTTCATAAGCCGATGGGTTGACTCGTCATATTCGTCGCCGAAATTGCAGGCAATCGATGCCGGAAACGACAAAGACCTCATGATCGGGCGGTCTCCCGTTCATGAGGTCTTATCCGTTTCTATCAAATATTTTTATCAAGGTTACACGAATGGAAGAAGTTCATTTATCAGCCGCGAGAATCCGGCTCAAAACATCATCGCCGCTTGCACGGCCCGCTTCCAGCCGCTGTACTTTTGTTCCCGTTCCGCCTCTCCCATCTTGGGGCTCCATCTTTTGGCGACCTTATGCATCTGCGCAATTTCCCCGCGATTACGCTTTGCGCGGATAACCAGATTTCATTCGCGTCATGCTCAACCCATCCCGGCTTGGGATATCGCTGCGTAAATTCTTTCTGCGCGATGTGCACGACGCGCCCTTCCCGATCGAACAAAATCGCCCGCGTACTGGTCGTTCCTTGATCCAGAGCCATGATGTATGAAGGCCGCACATGTACCCCTCCCGACAAACTTGCGTCATCCGATACGGATTCCTGCTATAAAAATATGCGGTTCTCATTATTGAATAGTTCATCATATAGATTATCACACAAAACAGATCCTCAAGATTATCGAATGGCATAGAACTGTGAAAAACCGAGAGCCGGCTTTGGCCGAACCCGATCGGTTCCAGCGGCACAGATGTCAACCGCCGATCAGTTCTTTTGCCAGGACAAAGGCACATGCCGGGAGCGCTCAAGCTTCTTGTTCAAGGCGCTCTCTATACTCCGAGGGACTGACGCCGACGATCTTCTTAAATGCCGCGCTGAAGTAATGGGCGTCCCGGTAGCCGATCGCATCGGCAATCTCATACACTCTCATATCGCTGACGCGCAAAAGCTCCTTGGCTTTCTGAATGCGCACATGCGTCAAATATTCGATAAAATTGCTGGATGTATGCTCGCGAAACAGATGGCTGAGATAGCTTGCGCTCATGTTGAAATGATGCGCCAGCGTATTCAGGGTAATGCGATCTTTGTAGTGCTGGTCGATGTATTGCTTCATTTTCTGCACGATTTTCTGGTGTCCGCTGTTCACTTTGGATTGGCAATATTCCGCAAGCATTTGAAAATGTTTCAGAATGTGTTCCCGCAATGATGCGAAAGGCACATGCTGGCTCCCATCCAATTCGGACAGTCCGGACTCGGCGATCGATTCCGAAAGCTGAATGCCCGCTTCATGCGCCGCGCTGTAAGCCAGCATCAGCATATGATGAACCGCGTTCAACGACGCCTGCGGCGAGATGCCCGTACGTTCTATGTCCTGCAGTATTGTCTCCACTTCCCTCATCATGTCCCGGTACATTCCCTGTTTCACATGTTCGTACAAGGGATGACCGATCAATTTGTGCAACAATTTGACATACGCTTCTTTTTCCTTCTTCTTGGCCGATTCGCTCTGATGCGATAACGCACGGACGGCGATCATCCGTCCCTTGGGTGTTCTTTTTTTATGTCTGGTGTAAATTTGGCGGGAATGAGCCATTTAACATTACACTCCCTTCGAACTTCGAAACATCAAGTTATCTACCCCCTGTTTTTCTTTTTTATCTCCCGTGATGCATACGTTCTGTCCAGATCGGATCAAAAGGCGAACACCGGTTTCGCGATAAACGCATGTCCGATGATTCACCGGAACCGGCGCCGGAACGGATACCGTTTTGCGGGAGCGCTTGATGACAGAAGCCTTAAACTTAGAATCAGCTTGGCAAACATCGGATGGAAGAAAGGAGAAAGATGAGCAGAAAACTCTGCCCATCTTCAATTACCAGATTGGTGCACCGCAGTTCGGAAGACTTTCCTCATCACCACGGTACGGGGTGGATGGTGAATTTCTCCCATATATCGAGCACGTCCCGATCCGCCACGAGTCTCGGTGTCGACAGATTCAAATCGGCGGTGACGTACTTGTTGTTCGCGATCGCCCGGAATGATACGGTTCCGTCGCTGTTTTGTATCATCTGGAATTTCTCCCAGTACCCGATATAGGTCTGTCGTGCGATCAACCTTCCGTTATTATTAAGGTCGGCAGACACGTACAGATTGTTGGCATACGATCGCAGGGACACGGTGCCGTCCGGATTATGAATAAGCGTGAACGCTTCCCAATAACCGATGGAATCGCGATCGGCGACCAGCGGATCGCTGCCCGCATTTTCCGCAGCGACGTACTTGCCGTTGGCGTTCGCTTTCAGGGCGATCAAGCCGCCGTGCTGTTCGGCAAAGTAGCGTTTCAGCCATTGCAGTGCGGGACGCGCCTGACCGTTCGGATGGATGAGTCCGGTGTTGTCCGCCCAAGTCTGACCGACGATGTAGCCCCAGAGCGTCACGCCTTTTACCGCCGGATGCTCCCACAAAACCGGGAATTTCTGCTGATATCTTTGAAGCTGCGTCTGGTCGTCGCCGGAGATGTCCAGTTCCGTGATGTAGATCGGCAATCCCGTCGCCGCCAGTTTGTTCAGGACGGTGGTCATCGTGGAAACCGAGACCGTATCCATGTTGAAGAAGTGGCATTGAATGCCGATGCCGTCGATCAAACCTCTCGCTTTCAAAATGTTGATGATCTCGATATATTGGTCAGCCGCTTGCGGGTTGCTGATGATCCCGTAGTCGTTCAGATGAAGCTTGGCGTTCGGGAATGCTTCTCTCGCCCGTTCGAAGGCCCATACGACCCAGTCCCAGCCTGTGGCACCCGCACCGCCGAGCGCATTGCGGAACGCAGGCGGAGCATGGAGCGGCTCATTCACGACATCGACGAAAGCCGTATTCGGATAACGTTGACCTGCGGCCTGGATCCACTCCAGCACCTCAGCCCGCTGTTCGTTGGCAGGCAGATTGTTGATCCAGCTCGGCGCCTGATTGCCCCAAATGAGCGTGTGGAATTTGAACGGAATCCCGTTGCTTTGCGCGTAGTTATAGATCATATCCGCGTTGCTCCAGTTCATCACGTCGCGCGTTGCTTCTATGGAGCCCCACTTCGTTCCGTTTTCCGGCGTTACCTGGTTCCAATAAGCGCGGAAGTTGCTCGGGATGCTGCCCGCGATGATATTGCCGAGAAATTTGCTGTGACCGTCCGCCAGAGCCGCTGTGGCCGACGGTGCGGCGAATACCAGCAATAAGGAGAAGAGAAGGGCGGTGATCGATATATATTTCATAACGGACTTTATCATAATTCCATGACCTCCTATGAGAAAAATTGGATTTTCAGATTGAGAAATCCTGTCGAGAATTTCACGTAAAAAATTGCGAGAATCAAGAGAATCATATAACGCGATGGCATGAATAGAATGATTACGGAGCAGGATGCAGTTCAAACTTCTCCCATGGGCCGATCTCATTGCGGTTCGCGATCAAGGTCGGCGCCCCTGTCGCCAGATCCGCGCAAACATATTTGTTGTTGGCGATGGCGCGGAATGACACCGTTCCGTCGGAGTTTTGGATCATCTGAAACCGTTCCCAATATCCGACGTAAGTTTGACGCGCAACCAGCGTTCCGTCACGATTCAGGTCGGCGGACACGTAGCGGTTGTTTGCAAACGAGAGAAGCGCTACCGTTCCGTCTCCATTGTTCACGATCGCAAACTTCTCCCAGGACCCGACGGACGTCCGGTTGGCAATCAGCGGATCGGCCCCCGCGTTTTCAGCGGCCACATACATGTCGTTGGCTTTCGCTTTCAAGCTGACGTAGGAAGGGGAATTTGCTCCCGGTGTAAACTGCCAATAATCGATATTGAACAAGTACCCGCTTCCGCCTTTGAAGATCATATACAGGTGATGCACACCCGTAGGATTGTTCACCGGAGTCGAAACGGTCGTCCATGTCTGCCATCCTCCCGTGGAAGGAACGTTGAGCGTGCCGATCACGGGTCCGGTCAGACTGTCCAGGCGCAGTTCGATCGTACCTCCGTTCGTCGCGCTGGCTACTTTCGCCGTAAACTGGGTTGCACCGTTGCCGAAATTGACGTTCGAAATGCCGATCCAGTCATCGTTGTTGATATATCCGACATCAAGATTGACGCTGGGAACGATGCTGCCCGGCTCATTCGTCTTTTCGGTCTGGATGCCGCCGTTCCAGGCGAATGTTTCCGCTTCCACGCGCGTGTACGGGTTCAGAACCTTCGTTTGCGCGACCCCCGTCAGATTCGCCTGAACATCCTGAATGACGCCGTTGCTGTCAAAATACAGGCGGTTGATATGCGGTGAACGATAGCCCAGCGGAATGCCCATCGCGTCGCCGACCACCTGCGAGTGATAGGCGATATACCATTGGCCTTGGAACTCGAAGATCGAGTGATGGTTATTGCCGCCGATGCCGAAGAAATAGCCTGGATTTTTCAAGATCACCTTCTGATACGTAAACGGCCCCATCGGACTGTTGCTCACCATGTAGGCGATTTCTCCTCCGCCCGGACTTCCCGGAGGACGCGGTCCGCTTGCAAAATTGCTGCTGTAGGAGTAGTAGTACTTGCCGTTGTACTTGTTGATGCCGGAGCTTTCGAAGAAATACGGCGCATCGATCGTTACCGCGCTGCCGACGGTGCTGATCATGTCGCTGCCCAGCCGGATGACGCGCGCCGTCTTCGGATTGGCCGCCTGTCCGGTTTCATAGCCGCCGCCGAAATACAGATACGCGCTGCCGTCATCGTCGACCAATACGGCGGGATCAAACACCCACGGCACACCTGCCACTCCCGGCGTCGACCGGTCTACCAGGCTCCGTCCAAGCGGATCGACCCAAGGACCGATCGGACTGTCGGCCGTCAGGACACCGATCGAATGGGCGTTGTTCGCGAAGTAAAGGAAGAATTTGTCCTGTCCGTTGATTTTCTTGTACGCCACCGCCGGAGCCCAGGAATTCACCGCCCATTTGGCGATTCCCTGGGGACCGGCCACCTGTATCTCGCCATGATCCGTCCAATTGACGAGATCGTCTGACGAAATGACGGTAATCTTGGTAATCGTCGAATACGTGTTGTTCGTCACCTGTCCGCTCGAATCATACAGCAGCGCGTCACCCGTCAGGTAAAGATACACTCTTCCGTTGTAGGTCAGGGCGTACGGATCCGCTCCGAACTTGTGCGTGATGAGCGGATTGCTGTTGGGCGGCGTCTTTCCGTATGAAGGAGCGGCTGCGTGCACCATGCTGACGAAAACAAGGTTGAACAGGATGAGCACGCCGAACAGACTGACCCACCTGCGCTTAAATCCCATCAATTCAACTCCTTTCCCGATTTGAGTTTTGGCGTCGCTTTGCGACCCTCGTATCCTTCGCTGTTTTAGATCCCCCCTTTCAAAGGTGTAACTTCCCGTCCCGCGGCGCTTTCCGGTTGTTTTCCGAAGTGTATTGCGTTTCGGTTGGGATTGCGACTCAATCACTTGGAAGTTGAAAGTCGAAGTTGGAGCGTCGGGTTGCTTGTCTGTCAGGAGTGCAACTGCGTTCATTGGAATGATGTATGGACATTGGATTGAATCTTCGGAATGATGTTGGAATGATGCTTGGATCTTTGGATTCGTGTGTTATCATTGAAATGATGTCTGGATCATCGGATGATGCTTTGACATTGGAATGGATTTCGCTTCGTCATTGGATTGATGTCTGGATTGTTTGATTACGCTTGTCTTTGGATCGATGCTTTGGATCGACGGATTGCCCTTGGTCATTGGACCTATGCCTCGGATCGTCGGATTTGACATTGGATTGTGCTTTGATTATTCAGCGCATTAAAGATAGGCAGACTGTTTATGATCAGGACTCTGTTGCGTTCATCGCTTCAACTGCCGGATAAGCTCGCAGGTTCGCTCGATTCGCGAGCAGGTTGTGCGGTGTTTGATTGTTCCGTTGACGGATCGGAAAATGTCGATGAAGCGATGATTCAAACACAGGAATGATGCGTGGTCCATGCGTTTCGTCGAACCTAGTGGACAGGAAGCGATTTCAATGATCATTATAAATTTCAATTTATTGGTTATCCATGTGATTTTTTTAGATAATCCTACATTATTTTTGAAGATTTATGTAAAATGATTAATGTGTTCCATGCCGCGTATTTGATCGTCAAAACAGGGTCAATTGTTCGAAGGGCTCGTCCACTGTTGCCTCATGATGAGCGACAAGTTTCGAAGCGGTGATCCCCAGCAAGCGCACGAACCTCCCATTCATTGGAACGGACTCCAGCAGTTCAAGCGCCACCCGGTTGATGGAGATTTCATCTTGCACAGGCCGCCCGACGGTTATGCTTTTGGACACTTGGGTAAAATCGCTGAACTTCACCTTCAGTGTGACCCGCCCTGCATATCTCTCGTTCATCATGAGCCGACGGCTGACGCTGTGACTCAGCTCCCGGATGATCTGCGACATTTCCTCAAAGTCGGACACATCCACCGACAGCGTCGTTTCTTTGCCGATGGATTTCCTAGGGCGGTTCGGAGTTACGGGCCGATCATCGATTCCGCGCACATGCTGGTACAAGATCGCTCCTCTTTTGCCGCAAATGCGCGTCAGTTCCTCCAGGCTCAACTTCCTGAGATCGGCGCCGTTTCGAATCCCCAATCCTACAAACAGCTTCTCGGTGACTTCTCCCACTCCGAAAAATTTGCCGATCGGGAGCCTGTCGATAAATTCCTGCGCCTTGCCCGGCGGGATGACGACCAGCCCGTTCGGTTTCCGGTAGCCAGAACCGACTTTCGCCAGAAATTTATTGTACGAAACGCCGGCGGAAGCGGTTAGATGAAGTTCCTCGGCGATTCGTCTCTTGATCTCCTTCGCCGTCTCCGCAGCCGACCGGATGCCCCATTTGTTGACCGTCACATCCAGGTACGCCTCATCCAGCGAGAGCGGCTCCACCAGATCCGTGCAGGAACGGAAAATCTCCATCACTTGCTTCGAAACTTGCCGGTATTTCTCCATGTCCGGTTTAATGAAAATCGCGTGAGGACAACGTTTATACGCCTTGCTCGCAGGCAACGCCGAATGGATTCCGTACGCTCTCGCTTCGTACGAACAGGTGGCGACGACGCCGCGGGAGCCGGGCAGTCCGCCGACGACGACCGGTTTGCCTCGCAAAGACGGATTGTCCCGCTGCTCGACGGAAGCATAAAAGGCGTCCATATCGATGTGGATAATTTTCCGGATCGGTTCGTGCATGTCGCCAACTCCCAAGGTGAAGTTCGAATGGTTGCCGCTCGGTTAGGTCCGTGCTCAGAACGCGCTTTGGATTAAGGTCAGATTCGGGGATGTCTCGGCATCGCACACTGCCGGGCGGACGTTTGACTGCTTAACCATTGTGCGATGCTAAAACTTTTGCACGGCATGCGGACATTTTGCGTCGGCTGTAAGCTCAGGCTCTGGAGTCGTCACTGATATGATCCCGCGATATGCGTATGATCTTCGGTGTACGACTCGCGATCCTGTTGCGATGCTCGCGCTTCTTCAATACGAAATCATTATATCAGACTCGGTATCGGGATGCGTTCCAACAACACACGACCAATACACGACCTGGGATGCATACGGATGCGATTAACGTTTTGCTGTGTGTTCAGTCCCGGTTGATCGTTTGCTTCACGATCTGATGACCGTACACGGCCACCGCTCCGCACAAAATACCCTGCACAACGGCCTCAGTCGAGAACCCGATCGTCCCTATTGCCAGCAAAACTGCGACGACCGTTACGATATAGATGATCGTCCAGTCGGGCACTTTCGGCGTCTTCTTGAGCATGACCCCCACCGCCCAGCACGCCGCCACATTCATGAGCAGCGCCGGATCGATCAAGTCAAAGATCGCATTCCAGTCCATTACCGTTCCGCCTTTCCGAACACGCCCGCACGATACATGACCGTCACGAACCGGTAAAAATCCAGACTGCCCCCGTCAGGAGTGTCAATATACCCGGCTTTCACCGCCGCGTTCACCGCTTCCCGCGCCCAATCCGGCACAGGCATCCCTTGCTTGCGCTCCAGTTCCCGCAATCGCTGCGTCAGTTCCGCATGCTTCGTCTCCGCCGTCTGAACTCTTTTCTCCAGTTCCACCAATCTTTCCATCGCTTTCACCGCCTCCTCGTCGTATTGATTGAGGTTGTGAGACCTCATGATGGCCATGATCTTGGATGCGTATTGCGGATCGGTCGCGTACCCGCACGCCTGCAGCATCGCCGCTTGCTCGTCGGGCGTCTTCGCATCGATCACCCGCTGGTATCTTGCGCGATTTTGGAGAAAAAGCAATGCCTGATCTTTGAGGCAATCTTCGATGGAATCATAAGCTCGGAAGTCCGCCGGCACATTGTCATACCTCACCCCGTCGTTTACTTCCCAAGTCAGCTTGCTCACACTCTTGCCGCGCCAGTACGGGGTAAGCTTGCCGCTGCCGACTTTATAACCGACGAGATTGTTCCAGGCGTTGAGTTTGCCGCCGGTTTCCAGGATCGTTTGGGCAATCGATACCGACGGGAACAGGACGCCGCCGTCGACCCGCACCTTTACCGCCACCGGCGCAACCGTCCGGATGAACTCCGCTCTGTCCATGCCGTACCCTCCTCTCTTAAGCGGTTGCGAACACTTGTCCATTTGATTCCCGTTCAATACCAACCGATTTCCATATTCATACATTAACGCAGTTCCATGCGAAGCAACAGGAGCAAATGCGGAAATATTCTCGAGATTGGGCAGATGCGGGGAAAAGCTATGAGGACACCGCAGCTGTAAAACCTGTCTGCACCGTATGACCCGACTGCACCACTTTGAACAGTTCAACCCTCGTTCCCTTCCAGGCGGTCGATCCTTCGGTGGGCTTGTTTTGCCGACTCCTCCACACGCGTCACCCGCTCCGCCAATACGTCGTAACGCTGACTCTGGGCCTTGATCTCAAATCGCAGTTCGTCCACGCCTTCACGAATGTACTTAACCGACGCCCTCAGCTCGCCATCCTCCGCTCCGTCTTGCCGTAACGAACGCGACCTCCCGAGCCAGCCGAGCGCGATGCCGCTCAAGGCGGCCGCAACGGATAAAATGGCTGTCCAATCCATCAGATCACTCTCCCGAAAAAAATTAGAGCCGATCACTCGGCTCCATCTTGAATAGTTGGTGTTTCGCCCCACACTGCCATAATATAAAAAAAGATCGTGAATATCGCTGTCCAACAAAAGCGCAACTCTATAAGCGTCCGTCAAAGAAGGAGTGGAGTGTCCGTTCTCCCAATTGCTGATCGTCGATTTTTGGCATCCAAGCATATCCGCCAATTGTTTTTGCGTGTACCCCTTCCTCATGATGACAAGTCCGATTTCTATTACTGACCGGATGAACCGGCGGAATCGGAACGAGAACCTGCAGCACGACGAATCACGATCGCGATGTGATGTTGCACTGGCACAAACATCCGTTAAAAAGCTGCCCGAATGATCGAGCAGCATATCTGGGAAAGATTATGCTCGTTGACGCCGGGAGACTGGAATCCCGGGCATTTTATTTTTTCGAACGATAAAATTCATGATACAGTTTCATCAAGGCGCGCTTCTCGATTCTGGACACGTAGCTTCGGCTGATACCCAACTGTTTGGCGATTTCCCGCTGCGTCCGTTCCTCGCCGCCGTCCTCCAAACCGAACCGTCCGCGAATCACCTCTTGCTCCCGTTCGTCCAATATGTGCAGATGGCCGAAAATTTTGTTTTTCTCGATCTTGAGCTGCACCGTATCAACGACGTCGTCGTTTTCGGTGGAGAGGATATCCATCAGCGAAATTTCGTTCCCTTCCTTATCGGTTCCGATCGGATCGTGCAATGAAACGTCTTTGCGCGACTTTTTCAAAGAACGAAGATGCATCAGAATTTCATTTTCTATACATCTGGCGGCAAACGTTGCGAGTTTCGTCCCCTTGTCGGGCTGGAAGCTCTCGATCGCTTTGATGAGACCGATCGTTCCGATCGAGATCAGATCTTCGATGTCCTCACCCGTGTTGTCGAATTTTTTGAGGTTGTGAACACGAACCGATGTCATTCCCAGAGGAAAGCAACTGCTTACGTTTCAACTCGTCAAGGGCTCCCACGGCCGTAACCTTCACTTCATCTCCATCAAAACGGATCAGGATCTCATCAACCAACGTTTCCACGATATGACGTTTATCCTCAAAGGTCAGCTGATCTCCGCCGCTCTCCACAAACATGCGTATTGCCTGTGTTAACTCGGTCATTTGGGCTGAAGAAAGTTCTCTTTCAGTCAATTCGGACAGTTGCTTTTCATACCCGGCAAGTTCTTGTTGCAGCGACTTTAACCCGGCGTTGATGTGCTGCATTTCGCTTAACATCTCTTGCTCATCAATGACTTCGCGCTTAAACATGACTTTAATTTTTTCTTTTTCCTTTTCTTTCTGCTCGATTTGCCGTTTGACCCGGTCTGCGGCAGACCGCAACTCCTGATGAATTTCTTGCGATCGGCTGTGTAGCCTTTCGATATAATCATCGGGGTTGGACAGTGTTTCCAAGATTAGCCGCCATACGTAATCATCGAGCATATCGGCGCGCAGCGTTTGGGTTGGACACTTTTCGACGCCTTCGCCATACTTTTTGGGAAATTTATTGGGACACCGATAACAGGTGTAACGGATTTTTTCACCCGTTGCTTTATCCTTTCGGCCAGTGTAAGTCGTTGCCTGCCACATTCGGCCGCAATGTCCGCAGCGGATCATGGATTTTAGCAAGTAATTGTATTTCACATTCCCTGATTTCTTTCTGTTTTTCTCTCTTCGCTCTTGTGCCAGCGCAAACGTTTGCGGATCAATGATTGGAGGAACCTCAACCAAGATCCAATCATGTTCATCGCGGAACCTGTACGTTTTCTTCGGCGTCCCGTTTTTTGTTTTTTCCCCCCGGATTTTTCGGGTCTCCCGCCGATTATAGTAAAACTTGCCGATATACACTTCCGACGTCAACACGCGGCGAATGGAACTGGCGCTCCAATTCCGGCTTTCTCCGCGTTTCGGAACCGCCCCGAGCGAATACAGCCTTTCCCCGATCTCCCTGAGCGTACAATGATCGTAGACATACCATTGGTATATTTTGCGGACAAATTCAGCTTCCTCTTCATTGACAACCAACGTATGTCCGTTCAGGTCATATCCATAGGGGGCCACTCTCATCGGCATAATTTTTTTCTCTTTCTCCACCGCCTTAAGCCGGCCGCGCGCGGTTCGTTTCTTAATTAACGACAATTCATACTGCGCAATTGAGCTCATGAGATTGAAAAAGAGTTGTCCCTCCGGCGTGTTTCGATACTCCGTGTCCACGAAAATGATCTCAACATCGCTTCTCTCCAATTCCCGGCAGAGGATTAACTTGTCGGTCAAATCTCTGGTCAATCGGTCGGGATGCGTGACAATAACCCGGTTGATGATTCCTTGCGCAACATCCCGCCTTAATTCATTCATCGCCGGACGGTCGATGTCTTCGCCCGTGAAACCTTCTTCACGATAAACCTTCAGCATCCCTTCCGAAAGTCCCATGTCTTTCGCTTTTCGAAAGCAAATTTCCACCTGCGCGTCCAGGCTGGTGCCTTCGGACGCCTGCATGCCCGTTGAAACCCTGGCGTAAATGGCGGTGTACATGAAACAGCCTCCCTTCAAACCCTTGCTGATTCAACCAAGCTTTGTCATGCCAAACAACGAAAAAAAAGCGGCTTATTCAGCCGGTTTGAAGATAATCCGTTTTAAGATATAGTCGATGACTGCGCCTTTGACTTCGCTTGCGGTTAAAGCGCTTGAGGGGTTAGGAACCGAAAATGGCTGGGGCACATATACGATTTTGACGGCCGGCATTCGCTCCATACGCCTCACCTCAATACACCTTATTCCGCCCGGCGATTGTCCCAACACAATTGAAAGACGTTTTCAACATATTATTTCGATGTTATGGAGGAGAACCGGCTGGAACCTGCCCGTATCGAGATTCGGCAAGTTCATGACGCGTGATTCATGCGTAAAATCCCGGTAACGGCCATTGTGGCGGATCGACGAATAAAATCCGGTTCCGAAAAACAAATTATCTCATTAGTAAGATCCAGTAACGGTGGGGATGGATGAATATGGATTGGTTGATCAAACTGCTGGCTTCGATCCGACATGAGAAGAATCAGAAACTCGAACGGAATCAACCCGAAACGCCGCCTCTTTCCCTGGAATACATAAAACAGGCATTTCAAAATATTCACGATGCAAAAACCATAGAAATAAACAATGAATTCATTGGAAATATCGCCCTGTTTTATATCCGCTCCTTGGTGGACGTCAAGCAATTGCAGGAATTTGTCATTTACCCTTTGCAGCATTCGTCCAATCCCTCTGTGCGGAATACGGTATCGACCGTTGAAGTTAACGAATTGAACACCGTGGAAGAAGCGGAACGTGCGGTGCTCAAAGGATCGGTCATACTGCATGCGGAAAACCGGTTATGGTCCATTATTCTGCCTAGTACCTTAAGCCGTGCGATTGAAACATCGGAACAAGAATCGATCATCTATGGTCCCAAGGACAGCTTTTCGGAACAAATCGATCAAAACCTGACGCTCATTCGCCGCAGATTGCCCATTCGGACTTTGAAATCCGAAGAACTGACCGTTGGAAGCATGAGCAAGACTACCGTCATCCTGCTTCATATCGATGGGCTTACGAATCCCGAATTGGTCCGGATTGCGCGGGAAAAAACTGCAGTCATTGAGTACGATGCGTTTCTGGATACTTCGCACCTTGCCCATTTTCTTGAGGACCATATTTACAGCGTATTTCCCCAATTTCAGCAAACGGATCGTCCCGATGCGGTCGTTGCGGCACTGACCAGCGGCAAAGTGGTATGGCTGGTTGACAACACGCCTTTTGCCCTGATCGGACCGATAACGTTCTTCGATTTGTTTCAATCGCCCGAAGATTACATCCACCGCTGGGTGGTGGCCAGCTTTTTGAGAGGGTTGCGTTTCTTTGCCTTTTTGTTCGCCATGGTTCTGACACCGACATACGTTGCATTAACGATGCACCATTACCAGATGATGCCGATCGAATTATTGTACGTGCTTCTCGAATCGCGCAGCCAGATCCCGTTCAATCCGTTCTGGGAAGCGTTATTTATGTTGTTGACGCTCGAAATCCTGAAGGAAGCCAGTCTTCGCATGCCATCCAAATCAGGACAGACGCTGGGCGTCGTCGGCGGGATTGTGATCGGACAGGCGGCGGTTGCGGCCAAAATCGCCAGCAATATCCTGATTATTCATGTTGCCGTGATGGCGATTGCATCGTTCTTGATTCCCAATTACCTGATGACCAATTCCAGCAAACTGATTCAGTTCGGTTTGCTGATTCTTGCTGCCTGGCTGGGGATGTGGGGCATTACGCTGGGACTGATTCTGGTCTTGATTCACTTGCACGGCTTGACATCGCTGAAACAGCCGTTCATGAGCCCGCTTGTTCCTTTTTACGCAACTGACTGGAAAGATACGATCGTCCGGCTTCCGTTCCGCTGGATGAACCAGCGTCCCTCCTATCTGAAGCCGCTGAAGAAATACAAATTTTCGAAAAGGAAGTAATGCCCTTGGCTCAAACGTTACGAATGGAAGAACGGCTTGTAAACGAAGGCCATTGGCCTGTATGGCTCGGATGGCTTATCGTCAACCGGTTTCAGATCGTGTACTACATCCTTTTTTTGCCGCATGTCTTGATTTATCCCTATATGATCTGGATCATTCCGATTGCAGCGTTACTGTCTCATCTTAATCTCCGGGCATTGTCAATATGGCTTCAAACTCGGGAAGCTCGTCTGGGACATGCCGGTTTCACACAACTTCTTGGCGGCGGTGCGGTTCGCTTGCTGGCCTTTCTCGGAATCGGCGTTATTCTGATGCAAAGTACCATCATGACGCTGAGCTATCTCGATATCTTGCACCAAACGCTGTTTCCCTCGATGAGTAAAGTAACGCCGCTCATACTCCTGGGTTTGGCTTCTTTCTATCTCGCGAGGCTCGGCATGACATCTGTCGGACATTTCGCCATTCTCACTTTCTTAATGTCCATCTGGATGGTTTTGATATATGTTCAATTTTTGCTGCCGCAGAAAGCGGTATACGAGCATTTGTTTCCCCTTATCCCGCAACACGTGCCGCCCCATATATTGTCCAATCTGTTAACCGTCTGGGCAGCCTTTACAGGCCCCGAATATTTGGCGTTTGCCGGAAAAAGATTCGCTGCAACGACCGGCTTGTTTCGCTGGCTGGCCCTGGGCAATGCCGCAACTGCCTTGGAATATATGTTTTTCTTTGTGATCACACTGCTGTTTTATGGAGCCGAATATTTGCAGAAAATCGATCTTCCTGTTGTGCAGATCGTCAGATATATTGAGCTCCCGTTTTTTGAAAGGCTGGAAATGGTCATGGTGTCCAACTACATGATTCTGATTATTTTTATGAACGCCTTTTTTATTCATTACTTGTATGATGCCGTCCGCACCGTCGCCAACTTCGTACATAAGCCGAAATCGGCACTCGGACTGACCGGCGCGACCATGCTGTTGGGATCGTTCATGTACTTCTTCAGCAAATATTTGTGGGTGCTGGAATCCGAGCAAAATCGGTGGGTAACCTTCCATTTATGGGTTTCCGGCGCCACCTATGCCGTTATCCCGTCATTCCTGGCTTTTGCTGGCTATCTGCGGAACAAAAGGAGAGCGGACAATTGACATGAAAATCATCATCGTGTTGGCCATGGCGGTGTTGTTGTACGGTTGCGTGGGGATTGCTCCGAAAACGAATATGATCGAAAATATTACTCCGACCATCTTGTTGTACTTGAAAGAAGGGGAAAACTCCACTGTGGAAAGCACCATGGTCATTCCCGCTGTAAAAGAAGAAAAAAAACAGGTTCTGACCGTTCGCAGCAAGATGATGAAAGAATCCAGATATTTGCTGACCCGCAATTACTATCGGGAGATCAAAAGCGGACAATTGCATTTGTTGTTTATCTCGGAGGACATGGCCAAGAAGGGGATTATTGATCATATTAATACGCTGCTTCTCGATCAGGAAATCAAGACGCGGCTGTATATGGCCGTCATACGCGGCGATTTCACGTCATATTTGCAAAGCCAGTTCGACCAACAGGAAGGCATTGACCGTTTCCTGTACAAAATGTTTCGCCACTATGAAAAAAAAGGCGATCTGACCATCGTAGACCTGCATCAGTTCTTGGTGGATTATTATTCGCCATACTCCGATCCCGTGCTGCCGGTGTTCGACATTCAACAAGGACAACTGATCTATGCGGGAACGGCATTATTCCGGGAAGACCGGTTGGTGAAATCGATACCGGTTCACGAAGATTTTCTTTTTCGATTCATCCACCATAGCAGGTGCTTTCACACGAACATCCCGTTGCCGGATCGGAACATTGTGTTGGGGAGTGTCTTCGCGACACGGGAAATCCGCTTTGACGATCGCCACGAACACGGCATCGTCAAAGTGCGGCTTCGCGGCATCGTTGAGGAATATACCGGGGACAAGGATTTGAGCCGTCCAGAGGAGGCCGACGATATGATCCGGGATCTGGAGCGGTATCTCGAGGAACGCATTCATGAGCACATCCGGGATTGGCAACATCTATCCATCGACCCGGCGCATATCGGCAGAAAGACGTTGTCGCCGTTCCGCCAACCGTTTTCCGGTTCCGAATGGAAACGCCGTTGGCGGGACCTTCCCGTCACCGTCCGCGTTGAACTTGAGCTGGAAAACCTCGGATGGATCAAGCCGAAAAAACAAGGCCCCGGCCAAAGGGTCGGGTAACCGGGTCGCTCCGGTGATGCGGCGCTTTAATTGTCAAGCGCTTGGAATCCATGCTGCAAAACTAATGATTCAGGCAAATGCCGCGTCGAACGCCGCGCTCAGTCCGCCGATGAAAGAAGCGGCGGCTATCGCAAGCAAACCGATGCCTCTCCTGACATCGGTTCGTGTTCACAACGTGTTCACGATATGCGCCACGAGACGAAGATTGTGTTCGATCAGCAAATTCCGTGAACGCATATCCCCTTCCAACATTCTCTGCAGGTGATATTCCTCATCCTTCTCATTCAGCGGCTGGGGGAACGCATTGTTCTTGATATAAGACAAGAGCAGGGACAGTTGTTTGATGAACAGCGCAATCAACGACAGTAATCCGGGCACGTACGGGCACACCTCCTGTAGTTCCGCCGCAAGCCATAGGTGATATACGGCTCATGTATTTTACAGTGTATGTGGGCGGCAGCCCATACGTGCCTGTCCGTCAGAAGGAAACAGCGAATCCCTTCATCCGGCGTAGAGGATCAAGAAACAACTTCATCCCAATAATCTCCGGCCAAACTTTCGATCACGCAGCCGCTCGCCCACGGCATGAGGCAAAACCAGGTGCTGGCCGGAGAACCGTCTTCGTACCGTTCGGTCAGCAAGCCTTCCGAATGGCAGAAACGTTCGGACATCCACCCTCTTTTGCCGTGATCGAATTCTTTGTCGTATCGGTTATACGTCTGGCAACCCCATGCGACCGTATCCGACATTCGCCGCAAAATGTAATCGTCATTCCTGTGCCGTGTGTAGTACAGCATCTCATCGACGATATTGCTCGACATCGGATGAATATGCGGATTGGCGACCGACGTCACGCTTCCGCCGCAGCTGGACCATCCGATTTTGCTGAGCGGCGGCGTTTTGATCGGCGAATTGTAGCAGAACTTGAACGTGAACTCATAGTGCAGCGCATCTTTCATATGGTCAAGGTATCGCTCGTCACCCGTCACCTCGTGCAGATGCCGCATAGCCTTGATATACGCGAGAATGCCTTCCGAATCCGGCGCCTTATCCGCATCAAGCGGCGCGCCGTAACATTCCACCTTTTTCACATAGTTTTCGTAATAATGCTTCTCGCTGCGTTTGACCCCTTCGAGATACGCGCGTTCCCCTGTAATCTTCATGTAATAGCAGGACGCCGCCATAATCCATGTGCCGCCGAACGAGTCATATTCCAACCCGGCACCCGTTTTTTCAGACAAAATGTGCGGATACTCTCCGTCGGTGTTTCTTGTTCTCTCAAGCCTGTCCAACACTTCGCGGGCAAAGTTCAGCCAATCGTCATGACGAACATGGCGAAGGCGAAGCTCAAACTCATACGCTTTCAAGAGGTAATATACGGCCTGTCCCACCAAATACGCGGAATGTCCGGGCGTCCGCATCCCGTCGAACCACCATCCGCGGTTGCTCCATACGCCGTTCTCATCATAAGCGCAGTAAGGCAAGCCGGAAGCCGGATTGACCGAGCGATCCGCGACGTTCTGTATGAACGTCAGGGCACGCTCGCGCATACCGTCGTCGCCAAGGCGCAGAGCGGCCATCAAAACCGGAACGGCCACGGACAAGCCGTTCGTCCAGCTGAGCGAATAGATCAGATTGTACCGATAGCCTCCCGTCGCACGATCCTCGAACACGAATCCCGCGTAACTTTGGTCTTTCGGACGCCACGCGTCGCGGTGGATCGCACCGGCCAGATCGGCGACCGCGGTATGAACGTCGCTTCCTCTGCGCGGCGGCTGGTGGTATCGCCGGTAGATTCTTTCGATTGCCGCATGGATGCCGAGTTCGGATTCCGCGCGATATTCATACACATCCAGCGTGAACTCCACCGATTCGCCCGCATCCAGTTCAAAACAGTTCTCTCCCAGCGGGGAACGTTCCTTGACCAGCATCGACTTGATGAACAGAAGCGGGGCGTTCTCATACCCCAGCGTATATCCCACGGTCCCTTTGTTGATGTTGCAGCTGAACCCACCGTATTGATAAAATTCCCCTTCCTGCCCGGGTTGCCATTGCCGCTTGACGCCATCCCGAACGATCCAGTAAGGGCTCGCGCAAATTCCGTACACCGTGCCGCCATCATACACCAGCGCCGCGGGATGCGAGAGGCGGTCGCTCCGCACCATCCACCAGGACGAGGATGGCCGCGACGG